>Ga0257121_1000030_pt1 | contig 121268 bp, 122 predicted proteins | sample SI106_100metaG_FD_190180 | JGI IMG/M metagenome (GOLD analysis project Ga0257121, IMG submission 190180) | Marine microbial communities from Saanich Inlet, British Columbia, Canada - SI106_100 | ecosystem: Environmental > Aquatic > Marine > Inlet | place: Canada: British Columbia | collected...
CTTAGGGGTTTTCCAATTAATACTGGTTCTATTTTTTGGAAGTTCAGGAGGAGGCGCGCAACGATGGCTAGATCTTGGCTTTGTTCGTTTTCAGCCTTCAGAGTTAATGAAAATTATTGTTCCAATGGCCATTGCAGCCATACTGAGTGAAAAAACGCTGCCTCCAAGAGCATTCCCAGTCATTACTTCACTCATAACCATAGCAACTGTTGTGCTATTGATTGCTAGACAACCGGACCTCGGGACCTCTCTACTAATTGGAGCTTCAGGTATCTATGTTTTGTTCTTCTCTGGTTTTAGAGTAATGTTGGTTAAAAATATTTGGTTGAACCTTATTATTTTATCGAGTACTCTTTTAGGGTCACTCTATTTTGCATGGAATTATCTGTTGATTGCCTATCAAAAAAGACGAATCCTTACCCTATTTAACCCTGAATCGGATCCGCTTGGATCTGGGTACCACATCATTCAATCAAAAATTGCGATTGGTTCAGGCGGCTTTACAGGAAAAGGTATTGAAAAAGGCTCTCAGTCTCAACTTGATTTTGTTCCTGAGCAGTCAACAGACTTTATATTCTCTGTCTTGGCAGAAGAGCTTGGATTTCTTGGATTCCTATTACTAATAATAATCTATGCCCTGATTATTTACCGCTGCATGAGTTTATCTCTTCGCTGTGAGGATAACTTCTCTAGACTTCTTGGGGCGAGCCTGACCTTTGTATTCTTTACTTATGTTTTTGTGAATATAGGTATGGTATCTGGCCTTTTGCCAGTTGTTGGCATTCCATTACCGTTGATAAGTTATGGTGGGTCATCTTTAATGACACTAATGGCTAGTTTTGGAATTATCATGTCAATTCATAAACATAAAAGTCCAAGATATTTACAGTAACTCGTTATAATCATTCTTTTGGATAGAAATACTAATCTCTAGCTCACCTTTTTCAATCAATCAAATATTGGACATATACAATTTCATGAAATCAAATATTCTCCTATTTTTTAAAACATTCTTATTGATACTTTTATTCTCAAATGTAAGCGCTGAACAGCCTCGTTTTTATATTCCTGACTCCCCTCCAATTGCAGCTAAAGCTTTTGTTTTAATGGATCATAACTCTGGAAAAATTCTTGCTGGAGAAAATGAAAATGAAAGAAGATCACCCGCAAGTTTGACAAAAATAATGACATCTTATGTTGTCTTTAAAAGATTAAAAGAGGATTTTATTTCTCTGGATGATGAGGTCAAAATAAGTGAAAAAGCATGGAAAACCGGAGGATCTAGAAGCTTTATTGAGGTTGGAAAAATGATCAAACTTGAAGACCTCCTCAAAGGAATGATTATTCAGTCAGGAAATGACGCTTCAGTCGCTCTTGCGGAACATGTGGCTGGCTCAGAAGGGACTTTTGTTTTATTTATGAATGACTATGCTCAAGAGATTGGTATGGAAAATTCCCGATTTGAAAATTCCTCTGGACTGCCTCATAAAGATCAATACACTACCGCAATAGACTTGGCCCTTCTATCTTCTGCCATCATAAATGAATTCCCTGACTTTTATGAATGGTACGGCCAAAAAGAATTTACCTATAACAATATTAAACAAATTAATCGTAATAAGCTTCTTTTCACAGATAGCACAGTGGATGGTTTAAAAACTGGCTGGACTCAGAAAGCAGGTTACTGTCTTGCTACAAGCGCAAATCGCGTTGGAATGAGATTATTGTCAGTTGTGCTTGGATCTTCCAGTCCAGCAGTTAGAACTGCAGAAACTGAAAAGCTTCTTGACTATGGCTTTCGTTTTTTCGAAACGCAATCAGTGAACGACATATCTCATCAAGTTCCTGTTTACAAATCCAAAGTAGGAAATATTAAAGTAGGTGTGGCAGATTCTAGCTATTTAACATTACCACGAAACCAGTTTAAATATACAACCCAAACAATCAACCTTACAGGTGACTTAATAGCCCCAATTAAACAGGGTGATCAAGTTGGTACTCTTGCTATTAGCTTTAATGATGAGGACATCGCTACGCTTCCTCTTATAGCCCTTGAAAATGCTGATGAAGCAGGCTTTGTATCAAAAATGATTGATACTGTAAAACTTATGTTTAGATAGTCAAGCTCCTTCTTGTATTTAGATTTTAGTTTTTTGTATATTTGAAGAATAGTCAAATATATTGAAATTGACTAAAATTCATTGTTCAAAACAGCATTCACTATTTCTTTTTTGGGCACTATTCTGACTTGTTAAATACACCACCCTCTGCAAGCTCTGATTCTCTCTTTTTTATATAACTTAATACTTTCTTATCACCCATGGTAATTAACTTAGAAACCAACAATTCAGAAAAAGCAACAAAAGGTATAAAACTAGGCATAAAAGTTTGTGAATTATTTCCAAGTGAAACTAACTGAGTAACATTAGGCACGATGTTTACAATGATTTCATCAGTCAAAACAACGGTTTTTGGATTTTTATTAACAATATGACTAATTGTAGATTTACTAGCTCTTGACAATGGAGAAATTCCAAATATAAATACCAAGTCTTGATTGTCCATATGAGCTATTTCACTCATCAACATGCCTTCTTGGTCACGAATCAAAACAACATTGGGTAACATCATATGAAGCAAATAATATAAATAATATGCAAGAGAAAAAGAACCCCTCATCCCTACTATATAAATATTTTTTGCACTTAAAATTAGATTAATTAATGGGTTAATTTTTTTATAAACTTCGTCATTTAATACGCAATCAATAGCTTTTAGAGCAAATTTTTCAAATAATTCATTTGATTTATCAGTTTTTTGTTTTTGAATTTTTTGGGCATTTAAAGTGAAGTGAGATACTGATTTCTTTGCATCTTCAATATAAACATCCTTAAATTCATCATACCTTTCAAAACCCAACATTCTAACAAGGCGAACAAGGGTTGAAGGACTAACTTCAGCCTTTTTTGAAACCTTACGAAGAGAATATAGAGGTATTTCAAATGTATTACTTAGCAAATACTTTGCTACCTTTTGCACTTCTTTAGGGTAGTCATTAAAGCCTTTAGTTAAGCGCTCATTGATTTTATTAGTAGATATGTTATTTGAGCTCATGATTTAAATATAGGCATTTTTATACTTAAATTAAATATATTTTTTATTAAACATAATAATAATGATATACTACATTTGTACTTTATTTTAAATTATTGAAACAAATGTACAATTCTAACAAATAGGAGTTAAAAAATGAAAAAACATATGATATTTATTGTAGCATTTATTTCTGCACTTACTTTTTCAGTGCCTGCAATTGCTGATGCTGGAGACAGTCCCACTCTGAAGCGTATTCAAGATAGTGGTGTGGTCAACATTGGACACCGTGAAACCTCGATTCCATTTTCTTATATTGGGGCTAATAATGAACCTGAGGGTTATTCAATAGATCTATGCCATAAAATTGTTGATTCAATCAAAGATCAACTGGGAGTGAGTAGTCTAGAAATTAACTATGTTCCAGTTACTGGCCAAACACGTATACCTCTAATAGCAAATGGCACTATTGATATGGAATGTGGTTCTACAACAAATAACTTGACTCGTCAAAAACAAGTCGAGTACTTGCCTACTACATTTATTACTGGAACAAAAATTGCCTCAAAAGTTGGATCTGGTATTAATGAACTTGAGGATATGAATGGAATGGTTATTGGTATGTCAGCTGGCACCACAAATGAAAAAGCCATAAAGGCAGCAATTGCAGCTGGTGGTTTAGATATTAAAGTCGTAACAGTTAAAGATCATAGCCAAGGCTGGTTAGCACTTAAGACAGACCGAATAGACGCTTACGGTTCAGATGACGTGCTTTTATATGGTTTGATTTCTAAGTCAGATAACCCATCAAACTATCAAGTTACTGGTCGTTTTCTATCGTTTGACCCTTATGCTTTAATGGTTCAACGTAATGATTCAACGTTTGAACGCTTGGGTCGTGCGACAATTGCTGGTTTAATGAGATCAGGTGAAATGGCTGAAATATATGCAAAATGGTTCGAGCCAGGACCTACTTCTATCAATATGCCAATGTCTTCAACATTGCGTGTTGCATTCGAAGTTCAAGCGTTGCCAAATTAATTTAAACTTTTAAAAAGGTAACAAAAACAAGGCGTGTGTTTTCACACGCCTTATCATATTAGAAATCGAGGAGAAGTATGAACTATAATTGGGATTGGGGCATTTTGTTTCGAGATCCTTATCTAGGATGGATGATCGGTGCGTTAGGCTGGACCATCCTAATATCCATTTTGGCCTGGATCATTGCGTTTTCCCTTGGCTCAATTTTAGGAATATTTCGTACTTCAAGTAAAAAATCCTTAAGATTAATCGCTACCTGTTATGTTGAACTTTTTCGTAATATACCTCTTTTGGTTCAGATTTTTCTTTGGTATTTTGTTTTCCCCGAACTTCTTACAGATGAATGGTCAAGATGGGTAAAGCGAGACATGCCTTACCCAGCATTAACTACAGCTATAATTTCAATTGGACTTTACACAGCATCAAGAGTTTGCGAACAAGTGCGCTCTGGCATAATGGCTGTTGGTGAAGATCAGCGCCAAGCTGGCCGTGCAATTGGCATGACTGAAGTGCAAGTCTATCGATATGTATTACTTCCTAATGCATATAGAATAATTCTGCCACCATTGACAAGCGAATTTCTCACAATATTTAAAAACTCTTCTTTAGCTCTTACAATAGGAGTGATTGAACTAACGGCAATGACTCGTCAAATTGAAGAATACACTTTTCAAGGTTTTGAAGCTTTTACTGCTGCAACTATTATTTATTCTGTTGTTACATTTACTGTTATGGCTTTGATGCAACAAATAGATAGACGAACAGCCCTTCCTGGTTCATTTTCAAAAGGAGCTTCATAATGTTTGAGCTTGACTTCTCGGTTATTCCTGCAAATAGTTCTCTGTTATGGGAAGGTATTAAAATGACATTCCTTTTGACAGGACTTGCCATTATTGGAGGTATTATCTTAGGAACATTTTTAGCGCTTTTACGTATCGCTAAAATACCAATCTTATCTCAATTTTCTGCAGCATACGTTAATTTCTTTCGATCATTACCTCTTATTTTAGTAATCTTTTGGTTGTTTTTTCTTGTACCACTGATTGTTGGACGCCCAGTAGGTGCTTTCTCATCAGTATTGGTAGCTTTTATTCTTTTTGAGGCTGCATACTACTCAGAAATTATAAGAGCCGGTATCAATTCAGTGCGCCTTGGGCAACTGGCAGCAGCTAGAGCAATTGGCCTTACATATATACAAAGTATGCGTTATGTTATTCTGCCACAAGCTTTTCGAGCAATGACCCCTATACTTTTAACTCAGGCAATTATCCTGTTCCAAGATACATCGTTAGTTTATGTAGTTGGATTAAGAGATTTTCTTGTTAGTGCTGAAATAGTTGCAAACCGTGATCAAAGACTTGTTGAGATGTTTCTTTTTGTAGCGCTTGTATATTTTATATTTTGTTTTACTGCATCCATAGGTGTTAAATACCTCCAAAAAAGGATAAACAATGAATTATGAATAAGAACGATAAAATGATTGAAATGAAATCTGTAAATAAGTGGTATGGCAAAATTCAAGTTTTGAATGACTGTTCACTTGATGTCTCTAAAGGCGAAGTAATTGTTGTATGTGGACCCTCAGGCTCTGGAAAAAGCACTTTAATTAAAACTATTAATGGATTAGAACCAGTTAACAGTGGAGAGATAACAGTATCTGGAATAAGCGTCACTAACAAATCAACAGACTTAGATCAAATGAGATCAAAAATTGGAATGGTATTTCAAAACTTTGAACTCTTCCCACACATGAATGTCACTGAAAATATAAAACTTGGACAAATGAAGGTATTAGGACGAACCAGTGAGGAGGCAGATCAAAAAGCAAAAGCTCTACTTGAACGTGTTGGACTAACAGAGCATGCTCACAAACATCCCTCTCAACTATCAGGTGGACAACAACAACGTGTAGCTATTGCTCGCGGCCTTGCAATGGAACCAATGGCAATGCTTTTTGATGAGCCTACATCTGCGCTAGATCCTGAAATGATTAATGAAGTATTAGACGTTATGGTCAAACTAGCCAAAGAGGGAATGACAATGATGGTTGTGACACATGAAATGGGCTTTGCTAGAAAAGTTGCTGATCGTGTAGTTTTTATGGATTATGGGAAAATTATTGAAAATGCACCTTCACAAGAGTTCTTTGGGTCACCCCGAAGTGATCGTGCACAGGAATTCCTATCTAAGATTTTAAACCACTAGAATATCAAGATACAAAATAATCAATATAACAAATATAAGGAACTTTTATGGACAATAAATTTGAAAGAATCAGTTTAGGGCATTTTCCAACACCAATTGAACCTTTAGAAAATCTCTCTAAAAATCTTAATGGCCCAAAAATATATATAAAAAGAGATGACTGTACAGGCCTTGCAACTGGTGGCAATAAGACTAGAAAACTTGAGTTTTTAATGCCTGATGCCTTAAAAAATCACGCTGATTTAGTTGTAACAGTAGGTGCTGTTCAATCTAATCACACAAGGCAAACTGCTGCTGCTTGTGCGAAACTGGGACTTAAATGTTTAATAGTTTTAGAACAAAGAGTTGAAAATGCTCCTGAATCTTATATGAAATCAGGCAATGTTTTCTTGGATAAAATTTTTGGAGCTGAAGTAATTATCTGTCCAAAAGGCAAGGATGTTCGAGAGCATGCTGAAGGAATAATGCTTGAAAGAAAAAATAATGGTGAAAAACCATACTATATTCCTGTAGGAGGAAGTAATAGAATTGGACAACTTGGATATATTGAATGCATGAGAGAAATTATTGAATATGATAAAGATAATGCTTTTACTCATATTGTTTTGGCAAGTGGCAGTGGAGGAACTCATTCAGGCATTATTTCTGGAAAAACATTATATAAAAGCGCTATAAACATTATTGGCATTAGTGTTAAAGATAATCGCCATGACCAAGAAGAAAAGATTTTTAAAATGGCCCAAGAAGGTTGTAAATATATTCAATGTGATGAGCCAAAACGTGAAGATATTCTTGTATATGACGATTATGTAGGTAAAGGCTATGGAGTACCAACTGAAGGAATGACTAACGCTGTTAACTTGATGGCGACAAAAGAAGCAATCCTTTTAGATCCAGTATATTCTGGAAAGGGTTTTGCTGGTCTAATTGACTTAATACATAAGAATCATTTTAAAGATTCAGACAAAGTTTTATTTATTCATACTGGAGGTGCGGCGGCTCTTCATGGCTATGAGTGGGCCTTCCCATCATAAGTTAGTGGTATATCTTAATGGAAAATTTATTCCAAAAGAGAAAGCATTCATCTCGGTTATGGATCGAGGCTTTCTCTTTGGAGATGGTGTCTATGAAGTCTTTCCAGTCTACAATAATAACATTATTGGATTAGAGCCTCATTTAAATCGATTACAAGATGGCCTTGATGCTATCAATATTAAAAACCCTTACAACAATAAAAAGTGGACAAGCCTAATTAGAAAGATTATCTCTTTAAATAAACACAATATTAATCATGCAATTTATTTGCAAATATCAAGGGGTTGTGACAATAAAAGAAAGCATACATATGAAGAATTAAACCCAACTATTTATATTCAATCTAGTGCTATTAAGTCTGTCAAAAAAGACGAATTAATTAAAGGAAAATCAGCAATCACAAGAGAGGATATAAGATGGTTAAAAAGCAATACTAAGGCGACATCTTTACTTGCAAACACTCTCTATGCGCAAGAGGCTAAAGAAAGTAATGCAGAGGAAACAATTCTTTATAGAAATGGAATTGTCACTGAAGCTTCAAGTTCTAATGTTTTTATTGTTAAAGAAAATTGCCTATATACCCACCCAAAAGGACCAAATATTCTTCCAGGTATAACGCGAGATGCTGCAATAACTTGTGCCAAAGCTCTAAACATTGAGGTGAAGGAAGAGAAATTTACCAAAAACCAATTAATGGAAGCTGATGAAGTTTGGATTAGTAGCTCAACAAGAGAAATTCTTCCAATCACACGAATTGATGATGTGTCAATTTCAAATGGACATTCAGGTCCAATTTGGTCATTAGTTTATGATCAATACCAGTCTCTGAAATCTTAAAAAATATACTCAATCATTCAATATTAAATAATTAGAATATTCATTTCAAGTAAAATCTTGATTTAGTGTCGAGGGTAAACCGACAATAAATAGTTATGAACCCCGCCAGGCCTGGAAGGGAGCAACGGTAATAATTTTTTTATGTGTTGGATTCTATTCTCGGCACTACCTTAATTCAATGACCTAATTAAAAATGAGTAAACACTACGAAGTTTTAGCTAGAAAATATAGACCTCATAATTTTAAAGAACTAGTTGGTCAAACTCACACAGTAAGAACACTTGTAAATGCATTAGACAATGATAATCTACATCATGGTTTTTTGTTTACTGGTACACGCGGTGTTGGAAAAACAACAATTGCAAGAATTTTTGCAAAATCAGTCAATTGTGAAAAAGGTGTAAGCTCTAATCCATGTGGAAAATGTGCGACCTGTGTTGAGATTGACAAAGGTCAATCAGTTGATTTAATAGAGCTTGATGCCGCATCTCACACTGGCGTTGACCATATGAGAGAAATTCTTGACAATGCTCAGTACACGCCTACCAAAAACCTTTATAAAATTTATCTTATTGATGAAGTCCACATGCTTTCAAAGAGTAGTTTTAATGCACTCTTAAAAACCTTAGAAGAGCCACCTTCTCATATTAAATTTTTACTTGCCACGACGGATCCGAAGAAACTACCCATTACAATCCTCTCACGATGTCTACAATTTAACTTAAACAAGCTATCTCATGATGAGATTTTGAATCATCTTAAGTTTATTATGAACGAAGAGAAGCTTAAGTTTGATGATAAAGCATTATCAAAAATTGCTGAGTGTGGAAATGGTTCAATGAGAGATGCTTTGAGCCTTCTTGATCAGTCTATATCTTATGGAAATGGAAGTGTTAAAGAAAATGATTTAAAAGAGATGCTCGGACTTGTAAATCATGATGAAATCACTAATCTTGCCTCACTAGTATGTGATCGAAATGCCGAGAAAATTTTATTATTTATAAAAGAATTAGCACATAAAGGCGAAAACCTTTCAAATGCACTAAAAGATTTAACTTCACTATTTCATAAAATTTCTATAGCTCAAATAATTAATGACCAAAAGCAAACCCCTCAAGAAATAATGGATCTCGCCAATAGATTCAGCGCCCAAGATTTACAGCTTTACTATCAAATAGCAATTAATGGTCAAAAAGACATGAATCTTTCTCCTAGTGAGCAAATTGGCCTTGAGATGACCCTTCTGAGGATGATTACTTTTCATCCTAAGTTTAAAGATGGTGAAAAAAAAACTCTAAATCCCACTCCAAGTAAAACTTCAAAGAAAAACCCAGTCAAAGATAGCCAGATTGCCGCTTCATCAAAATCAACTAAACAAAATGATGCTCCTAATAAAGAAATAAATCATTTAGATATCAAAACGCAAGAGGAATGGGAAAAAGTAATAACAAATCTTGACTTTAATGGTGCAGCGAAAATGCTAGTAAAAAATACAGTGTTTAAGTCATTAACGAATCAAAATCTAACACTAACCCTAAGTAAGGAACTTGTCAATTTACATACCACAAAAACAGAGGAATCAATTAAAAATGTGCTCCATAACCTCTATCCAGCTTTAGAAATAATGATTGAGCCAGGAGAGACTAACGGCAGCTCTTTATCACAAAAAGAATCGATTAAAAATGAAAAGAAACGCGAGCAAACAGAGAATCAATTTTTAAGTGACGATGGACTTAAAGAGCTTCAGGAGGTCTTTAAATCACAGGTCGATCTAAAATCAATCAAATCAATCAAATCAATCAAATCAATCAAATCAATCAAATCAATAAAGGAGTCTGATAATGTTTAAAGGTGGAATGGCAGGGATGATGCAAAAAGCAAAACAAATGCAGGAAGACATGGAGACTGTTCAAAAAGAAATTAAATCGCTCACTTGTGAAGGTTTTTCAGCCTCAGGGGCTTTAAAAGTTAAAATGAATGGTGACCATAAAGTCACAAATGTTATTATTGATGAGACACTAATGTCCGACCAAGAAATGCTTGAAGATTTGATAATGATAGCTGTAAATGATGCTTCATCCAAGATAAGTGAGATTTCAAAGGAAAAAATGAAAAATGTCACAGGCGGCCTCAACCTACCTTTTTAGTTATTTAATTCTCCAATATTATGATTGAAAAACTAAACAAAGCATTCAGTAAATTACCAGGTGTAGGTTCAAAAACTGCACAGAGATTTATTTATCATCTTCTTGAAAGAGATCGGCTAGGAGGATTAGAACTTGCCAAAGCGCTTACAGATGCAATGGAGAATGTTAAAAACTGTGAGAAATGTAGAACATTAACTGAAAAAAATATTTGTGAAATATGTTCTAATATTGCTCGTGATGATTCACAGCTATGTATCGTTGAAACTCCCTCAGATATTCATGTTATAGAACAAAGTGGTGTTTACACTGGTAAATATTTTGTTCTAAGCGGCTATCTCTCTCCAATCGATGGAATTGGTGCATCGGAATTAGGGCTAGATGAATTAGAAAACCTTTTAAGCAATCAAAATATCAGCGAGCTAATCTTAGCTACGAACGCCACAATTGAAGGCGAAGTAACTGCGCACTATATTCACAACCTGGCAAAGAAATATCAAATCAAAACAACTAGAATAGCACATGGAATTCCACTTGGTGGTGAATTAGAATACACCGATATTAATACAATTGCACACGCCCTATCTGGGCGAAAAGATTATAACTAGCGAGTCTTTAAAGGTTTATTTCAATCCAGGTAGTTATTGTATAATATGTCAGTTTTATCCGACACCTCGCCTTCATGGAAAAAACATACAACCCCGAACTTATCGAACAAAAGTATCGTGATTTATGGGAGACAGGCGACCTCTTCTCTTCAAAAACGAATTCTGCGAGTGAAAATGCTTACAGCATAGTCTTGCCTCCGCCCAATGTAACAGGAAGTCTTCATATGGGTCATGCATTCCAGCACACTATAATGGATGTCTATACTCGTTACAATAGAAGCAAAGGAAATCAAACACTCTGGCAACCTGGAACCGATCATGCAGGGATAGCTACTCAAATGGTTGTAGAAAGACAACTTGGTCTTGAAAATATTTCTAGACATGATCTTGGTAGAGATAAATTTACTGAGAAAGTTTGGGACTGGAAGTCAAAATCTGGAGGAACCATTACTTCTCAAATGAGACGTCTTGGTGCCTCTGTTGACTGGGAAAGAGAACGTTTTACAATGGATGAATCTCTTTCAAAAGCTGTACGTAAAGTGTTTGTTGATCTCTATAACGAAGGTTTAATTTACCGCGGAAAAAGACTTGTTAATTGGGACCCTGTTCTTTTAACCGCAGTATCAGATTTAGAAGTAATCAGTAAAGAAGAAAATGGATTCTTGTGGCACATTAAGTATCAAGTCGCTGACTCTGATGAATCATTAGTTGTTGCCACAACAAGACCAGAAACAATGCTAGGAGACTCTGCAGTTGCAGTACATCCAGAAGATGAGCGCTATCAACATTTAGTTGGAAAATTCATTAATCTCCCTCTTTCTGATAGAAAGATTCCAATCATAGCTGATGACTATGTTGATAAAGAGTTTGGTACTGGCTGTGTCAAAATTACTCCTGGTCATGACTTTAATGATTATGAAATTGGACAAAGGCACAATCTAGAAATCATCAATGTTTTAACTGATGATGCCAAAATAAATGCAAATGCTCCAATCAGTTATCAAGGTTTGGATCGATTCGAAGCAAGAAAAGTCATTGTAAGTGATCTAGATAAGCAAAACTTAATCGAAAAAATAGATCCACACACGCTCATGGTTCCAAGGGGTGACAGAACCAATAGCATTATTGAACCTTACATGACTGATCAATGGTTTGTTAAAGTCAAACCACTCGCTGAACCTGCCATTGATGCTGTTAAAAATGGAAGTATACGTTTTGTCCCTGAAAACTGGGAGAAGACCTACTTTAACTGGATGGAAAATATTGAAGATTGGTGCATCTCTCGTCAAATTTGGTGGGGTCATCGTATCCCCGCTTGGTATGACACTGAAGGTAATTTTTATGTCGCAGATAGCATTGAGGAAGCTCAAAAACAAGCTGGCATTGATGCTGAGTTAACTCAAGATGAAGATGTATTGGATACATGGTTTTCATCTGCATTATGGCCCTTCTCAACTCTTGGATGGCCTGAAGAAACACCTGAGATGTCTCGTTTTTACCCAACCAGTGTTCTCGTTACTGGATTTGACATTATTTTTTTCTGGGTTGCTCGAATGATAATGTTTGGACTTAAATTTGCCAATGATGTCCCATTTAGAGATATCTATATTACTGGCCTCATTAAAGACGGCAATGGTCAGAAAATGAGCAAATCTAAAGGAAATGTGTTGGACCCTATTGACCTTATTGATGGAATTAGCCTGAAAGATCTCCTTGAAAAAAGAACACAAGGGATGATGCAGCCTAAACTGGCAGAAAAAATTCAAAAACAAACCAAAAAAGAGTTTCCTAATGGAATCCCGTCATTTGGAACCGACGCAATAAGATTCACATTTACTGCTCTGGCATCTTTTGGGCGTGATATCAAATTTGATCTTAAAAGGGTTGAGGGTTACCGTAATTTCTGTAATAAATTATGGAATGCCTCTCGCTTTGTTTTAATGAACCTTGAATCAAAGTCAATTAACCTTGATGCAGAATTATCTAGCCAAGATAAGTGGATACTTTCTAGACTTCAGCATGTTAAAACTGAAGTTGAAAAACACTTAGAAGATTATCGATTAGACCTAATGAGTCAGGCACTATATGAATTTGTTTGGCATGATTACTGCGACTGGTATCTTGAACTATCAAAACCACTTTTAGAAAATGCTAAAACTAAGCAAGGGTGTGAGGCTACTCTGCTAAAGGTTCTAACTGAGACGTTGGTTATACTTCATCCAATCATTCCATTTATTACTGAAGAAATATTTGAGCAATCACAAAAATTACAATCCAAATCAACCGGTAAACTAATTTCGCAACCATTCCCAGAGCTAGTCAAAGAACTACAAAATGCTGATGCAGAGACTGAAATAAACTGGTTAAAGCAATTCATACTTGGTATCAGAAAAATTAGAGGAGAAATGAATATCTCTCCCGGAAAGCCACTACCGTGTTTTATCAAGAGCTATAGTAAAAAGGATCAATCCTATATCGAAAATAACAAAGCGATGCTATTTACTCTTGCTAAGCTTGATACTGTTGATTTACTATCCGTGGATGACGAAGAGCCAGAATCGGCAATAGCACTAGTTGGTAAAATGAAAATTCTAATACCACTAGCAGGCCTAATCGATAAAGGTGCTGAACGTGAAAGACTCAACAAGGAGATTGAAAAGTTGGTGAAACTTAAATCTCAGTTTTCAGCCAAGCTTAACAATGAAAAATTTATTAATGGCGCCCCTAAGGCAGTTGTCAAAAATGAAAAAGAAAAGCTGGCATCAGCTGAAAGCGCTTTAAAAGATTTAGAACAACAATTAGAAAAAATTTCTAAACTATAAAGAAAAATATTGTAATTCATTGAAAAAACACAAAAAATATATTTTAAAACCTGTCGACAAGATAGAATATTAATTAAAAAATTATTATGATTAAATTTATAGCACTTTCTCTAGCTTTATTAACCCTAACTCTCAAGGTTAGTGCTGAATCTTTTGTCTACATTACCGATCAACTTGATTTGCCTATTCGTTCAGATAAATCTTTTGGTAACAATATAATTCGTCTGCTTCCTTCAGGAACAGAACTTTCTCTGCTGCAAAGCACTGAAGATGGATGGGCTCAAATTAAGTTTGATGACACTATTGGCTGGATTAAATCATTTTATTTGTCTCCAGACCCTTCTTCGAGAGAAAAACTAAAAAAATTAACAAGAACTTATAACGCTAACAAGCTTCTAATCTCAAAATTGAGTGGCGAAAAAGATGAACTAGAAAGCCAGCTATTGTCTCTGAAGCAAGAAAATACTGACCTAGTTGTTCAAAGTTCAAAGTCGCAAGCTGAAAAAGAGCATGTCGAGCAAACCTACCAAGATGCATTAAAACTTGAACACGACAATGAAAAACTTATTCAAGAAAAATTACAGTTAAGGGCTGAGCTCCAGTTAGCGGTGAATAATACTCAGATTCAAAAAGATACAAGCTCAAGAAATTGGTTTATCGTAGGCGCAATAGTGCTATTCTTTGGCATGGTTATTGGCTTTATTGTCCCCAACCTTCTTAAAAGAAGACGGTTTTAATTATTAGGAGAACTTAATGAAAGAATTAAAAAAAGCACTTACCTTTGATGATATTTTGTTGGTCCCTGCTCATTCTGAAGTACTCCCTAAACAAGTCAGTTTAACATCTAAACTTACAAAAAAAATTACCCTGCATACGCCAATCATTTCTGCTGCAATGGATACAGTTACTGAAGGCAAACTTGCCATTGCAATTGCGCAAGAAGGAGGAATGGGTGTTATCCATAAAAATATGTCTATTGAATCTCAAGCCAAAGAGGTTAGAAAAGTAAAGCGATTTGAGTCAGGAATTATTAGAGATCCTATTAGTATTGATCCATCTGCCACTATCAAAGATGTTTTTGATCTTCAAGCTCAACACGGCATTTCTGCAATGCCGGTAGTATCAAACAACACATTAGTTGGGCTTATAACCAGTCGAGATGTTTTATTTGAAACCCGTCTTGATGAAACTGTACAAAATGTTATGACGCCTCAAGAATCTCTGATTACAGTATCTGAAGGCACTTCAATGGAAACTGTTCGAAAACTTCTCCAAAAGCACCGTATTGAAAGGGTTTTAGTTACCGATAACAAATTTAAATTAGGTGGAATGATCACTGTGAGTGATATTAAGAAAACAAGTGACTTTCCTAAGGCGGCAAAGGATGATTTAGAAAGGTTAATCGTTGCTGCAGCTGTTGGCGTCGGAGAAGAATCTGGTGAGAGAATAAGTGCCTTGGTTGATGCAGGTGTTGACGTTGTCGTAATTGATACCGCTCATGGTCACTCTCAAGGCGTTATTGATCGCGTTAAGAAGACCAAAAAAGACTTTCCAAATTTAGAAATTATCGCTGGCAATATTGCGACTGCAGAAGCTGCAATCGATTTAGCTAAAGCAGGTGCTGACTGCGTTAAAGTTGGAATTGGACCTGGAAGTATATGTACAACTCGTATCGTGGCAGGTGTTGGTGTCCCTCAAATTAGTGCAATCTCTGATATTGCAGAAGCCTTAAAAGGTACAAAAGTTACTGTGATCGCTGATGGCGGTATTCGTTATTCTGGTGATGCTGCAAAGGCCTTTGCAGCAGGAGCGCATTGCGTCATGCTAGGATCAATGCTTGCTGGAACTGAAGAATCCCCTGGTGAAGTTGAATTGTTTCAAGGTAGGTCCTATAAAGCTTATCGTGGAATGGGCTCTATTGGTGCCATGGGTCAAGCTCATGGCTCCTCAGATCGCTACTTTCAAGCTGAGCTTGCAGCTGAAAAACTAGTTCCAGAAGGGATTGAAGGAAGGGTTCCTTATAAAGGCTCAATTAGGCCAATTATTCACCAGATGGTTGGCGGGATTCGGTCATCCATGGGATATACAGGATGCAAGAATCTTGACGCTATGAGAACTAAAGTCAAGTTTGTACAGGTTACTACTGCTGGAATGACAGAGTCCCATGTTCATGATGTTTCAATTACGAAAGAAGCGCCGAACTACCATCAGTAGAAAATTATTTTAGTTTTTATCTAGCGCCTCAAAAGTCTTAGGGTTTTTCTTATGGCCAGGTTTGGCAAGAATCTCTAAATAAAATGATTCTAGATTTTCAGCCTCTGCCTCTGAAATACACTTGCTAATTTCTGAAGTTAAAATGATTTCAGCTTTAGCTTCTGTTGGGCCATACTTGCAATCAAAATCCCAATAATCAGCTCCTTCAGGTAATGATTTTCTTTTCTCTCTTTTAATGTATTTTTTCACATCACGTCTGACCGCTTCTATAAGCCTAGCAGGTTTTATTTTGGGGTGGACTAATTGAAAAGTCTTTTTCATTTTTTATTTGAATTAAAAAAAATTCATTTTAATGATTTAACAAGCATCATTTAGATTACTTCCGTAATACAGTAAAGGCCCTTAACATTTTTTTTCATCATATAGTTTTTCTTACTAAGCTCTAAAACCTTCCATACACTCTCTGCCTCTAGCGTCTTAATTGCATCATCAAAGCCATAGGATTCATAAACATCCTCATTAACTGTAAAACATATTATTCCTCCAGGCTTGACAATTCTTGCTAGCTCCTCGAGTCGACTTGGGCCAACGTGGCCATGAGTAAAAACTCCAACACAAATTGCAGCTTCATATTTATTACTCTCGACAGGAAGTGACTCATTAAGATTTCCAAGAAATAAAGATTCATAACCCCTATCAACTGCAATATCAATCATCTCTTTTGAAATATCTATACCGTCAAAGTTTTTGTATCCAAGTTTTTTAAGCTGAAGTCCAACCAAACCTGTCCCACACCCAACATCAATTATGTTTTTAGTTTTATCTTTAACATATCTTTGAAAAATTTGAACAGAGTTAGGCTGCGATACAGTTCCTAATTCATCATCATTATCTTTGTCGTATAACGAAGCCCATTTTTGATAAACATCCAATAATTTTTTTTCATTCTCAATCTCTGTAAGATCTAGAGAGTCATAGAGTCCTAATCCTTTAGTACTTTTTTTCATAATAAATCAATAAAGCTTTCCAAAAAAGGTCATTCTTGCTGATTCTGAGAGGCTCACGTCAGGTTTTGAGTTGTAGGCTAAAACTGATAATATTCGAGTTCTATTGCCAATTGTTGGCGTAACACGGTGAATAGCATCCTTCCCCCTGAATAAAACGAGAGTGCCATTTTCCATTAATAATTTTTCAGGGTTGCAACTACCATTTAGTAAATCTAAGACCCCATCATAATTGTTATCATTATTATCAGAATTCCTAAATTGTCTAATATATTCAAATTGCCCTCCAGCTTCTGGCTTTTGTATTAAGAGAGTAATTGCAAATGAAGAGTTGTCAAAATGCCATCCAAGCTCTTGCCCTTCTTTTGCATAGTGAATATTGATTGAAGATAAATTATCATCGTACTTATATAAAACTGTTTCACCAAGAACAACACACAGAAAATCTTTGAATTTTGGCGAGTTGTAAAGAGCTCTTAAGGATGATTTTTCAGGAACTTGATCATCTGTTATGCATCCCTTTGAGGAGGATACTGTTTTGTTTCGTGGATGAGATTTACTAAGTTCTTTATCGAAAGGGTCAAGGTAAACATTGTGCTCATTAACGCAATAATAAGCTAAATTCTCTTGTGCTTTGGCTTCAGCAAGAATACTTTTAACCGAGCTCTCAAAAAGAAAATTATCTAGAACAAGAACGCCACTTTTATCTAACTTGGTTTTACATTTTTCCCTGTAATGATTTTCATCAATAGGATGCTTTTGTAAGTCAATAATTGAGGCCAATTTATTTTCTTCTTGGATCGCCATGCTAATAATAAAAAGTATGAAAAAAAATTATCTTTAAAAATTTAGAATAATATTCTAAAAAGCCTATATGTTAATAGATAATTAATAAAAATAATATTAGAAATAAAATGATTCATTTTGGCGACATTTCAAAAGAAGAATTCTTAAAAGAGTACTGGCAAAAAAAACCACTATTTATCAAGAATGCAATTCCTGGCTTTATTTCACCTTTATCCCCTGATGAGCTTGCTGGATTGTCTTGTGAAGATGAATTTGAATCTAGAATCGTTAAGGGTTCAGTTTTAAAAAACATGTGGACCCTTGAGTACGGCCCATTTAATGATAATTCTTTTAAAAATACTCCTAATAATGAATGGACATTATTGGTTCAGGGAGTGGACAAACATATTCAAGAAATCTATGAACTGATAGATGAGTTCGACTTTATACCGAGATGGCGATTTGATGATGTAATGGTTTCGTTTGCATCGTTAGGGGGGAGTGTTGGTCCTCACTACGACCATTATGATGTTTTTTTACTTCAAGGGCATGGAAAAAGAGAGTGGCAAATAAGTTCGATTGACTGTAATCCCAATAATTATGTTCCAAATAGTCCGCTTCGTATTATGAAAAGCTTTGAAAAAGAAACAACTTGGGTTGCTGAACCTGGGGATATTGTTTATATTCCACCTGGAATTGCTCACCATGGTGTAAGTATTGACAATGAATGTATCACGCTCTCAATTGGTTACAGATCTTACTCAGCCAATGAAATGATAGAGTCACTAGAACTAACTACAAATAAACATAACAATGCCTACTATTTAGATCCCTTATGGTTAGATTATGGCGGTTCTGCTGAAATACCAAATACAGCCATTGAAAAATTAAAAGAATTGATTAAAAACAAAGAGTTACCTAATACTTTTTTTGGGTGTTTTGTAACAAAACTTGACCCCCTAGATGAGGAAAAATTCAATGAGATAGTTGCGTTTGAAAACCCTATGATTATTAAAGAGTCTGTGGCTTACAATCTTCATCCTTTAAGTCGAATTGCGTATCAATTTATTGATCATGAGTTAGTTGTATTTATCAATGGAAATACTTTACAAATAAATGACATTTGTGATGATTTTATTATTGATTTTTGCAACACTAGAAAGGTTAAGGTTAATGATCAGAATAAGTCTCTTGCTCTTCAATTCTCTGCTTTATCACTTTTAGAAGAAACGCACCCTAAAATATAAGAAAAATTAGTTAATTAATAGCGCTCTTAGGCATTCTAACAACTAATAAATTAGTTTATTTGAGGAAAAAAATTAGGGGATAATTCAACTGTTTTATGGATTTAGGTAAGTTTTATCTCAAGCATACCTGCAAGGTATGTTTTATATAAAGCTTATTGCGTTAAACCATAAAACATTTTTTATTTTATTGGAGTAACACAATGGACATGAATATAGTTCAAAAAAGTTTTACGTTTGGCAACAGTCAAATTACATTCGAAACTGGAAGAGTTGCAAGACAGGCACATGGCGCTGTCCTAGCAAGCATGGATGACACACAAGTACTGGTTAGTGTTGTTGGTGCAAAAGAAGCAAAGCCAGGTCAATCATTCTTCCCTTTATCGGTTGACTACATTGAAAAAACATACGCCGCTGGAAAAATTCCAGGTGGCTTCCTTAAAAGAGAAGGAAGACCAAGCGAAAAAGAAACACTCACATCAAGGCTAATCGATCGCCCTATTCGACCATTATTTCCAAATGGCTACATGAATGAGGTTCAGGTAATGATTCAAGTCATCTCTGCTAACAAAGATGTTGATCCAGATGTCTTAGCTATGCTTGCAACTTCAGCTGCACTTGCAATCTCTGGAGTACCATTTAAGGGTCCAATTGGCGCTGCTCGTGTTGGCTTTAAAGATGGAAGTTATATTGTTAATCCAACCTATTCAGAATTAGAAACATCTGAGTTAGATATGGTTGTTGCAGGAACAAAGGACGCAGTATTAATGGTTGAGTCAGAGGCAAGTGAACTAACCGAAGAAGTTATGCTTGGAGCCGTTATGTTTGCTCATGAGCAGTTTCAAGTAGTAATTGACAATGTTGCTGAATTTGCCAAAGAAGTTGGTATAGCTCCTCGAGAGTGGGTTGCTCCAGCAGACAATGAGTCTCTATTGACAGCAATCAAATCTAAATTTGAAAGTCAAATTTCTGAAGCGTATCAAACTGTTGACAAGATAGAGAGATATGAAAAAATGGGTGAAGTTAAAGATGCTGCATTAGAGGAATTTGTTAATGAAGATGAATCCATAAGCGAAGATGAAGTAAAAAACTATATTAAAAAAATTGAAAAATCAACTGTTAGAGAGCGCATTCTAGCTGGTGAGCCAAGAATTGATGGTCGAGATAACTCAACTGTTAGAGAGCTTGCTATTGAAACTGGCGTTCTTGAAAATACGCATGGCTCTGCACTTTTCACTAGGGGTGAAACTCAGGCCTTAGTAGTGACTACCTTAGGCTCTAAGAGAGATGCACAGTTAATTGAAAAACTGGAATCAAACGATCGAATTGAAGATCATTTTATGCTTCATTACAACTTCCCTCCATACTGTGTTGGTGAAACTGGCAGAGTTATGGGTGTTAAGAGACGTGAAGTTGGTCATGGAAGGTTAGCGCGAAGAGGTATCTCAGCGTGTCTTCCAAATTTAGAAGAATTTCCATACACAATCCGTGTTGTTTCAGAAATCACAGAATCTAATGGATCTAGCTCTATGGCAAGTGTTTGCGGTTCGTCACTTTCCTTGATGGATGCAGGCGTTCCTTTAAAAACTCCAGTTGCAGGTATCGCAATGGGCTTAGTAAAAGATGATGAGCGCTTTACAGTGCTAACAGACATCCTAGGTGATGAAGACCATCTTGGTGATATGGACTTTAAGGTTGCGGGCACTTCAAAAGGAATCAATGCTCTTCAAATGGATATCAAGATAGACGGTATCACTGAAGACATTATGTCTATTGCACTAAAGCAAGCCAAAGATGCAAGACTGAATATTCTTGGTCAAATGAATCAGGTTATTTCAGAGCCTAATACGGCCTCTAAGAATGCTCCTAAAACTAAAGTTATAAAAATTCCTACTGATAAAATCAGAGATGTTATTGGTAAAGGTGGTGAGACTATTAGAGGAATTGTTGCTCAATCTGGAGCGAGTGTTGATGTAGATGACGATGGCAATGTTAACGTTTTTGCTAATGATTCTGAAAGCTTTGAAAAGGCAGTTCAAATGGTAAAAGACGTAACTGCTGTCCCTGAAGTTAATAAAGTCTATATGGGTAAAGTTGCAAAAATAGTTGAATTTGGTGCGTTTATCACAATCATGCCAAATCAAGATGGCCTTTTACATGTTTCTGAAATTGCACATGAGAGAGTTGAAAAAGTTGAGGACTACCTTAAAGAAGGTGAAGAAATTGAAGTTAAAGTACTTGGAGTTGACCGAGGACGAATCAAACTTTCTAGAAAGGTACTTATAGAAAAGTAAAAAATCAAAGCCACCGCAAGGTGGCTTTTTTATTCAGGATAGAATAATGTCAGAAGAAAAATTAGTAGCACTTGAAGAAAAAATTGCCTTCCTTCAGAATATGATTGATGATCTTAATATGGTGGTATTTCGTCAAGGAGAGAAGATTGAGCAACTTAATTCAAAACTTAAAGAAACAAATGAGAAACTATCGAATCATTCTGATTCTACCTCAAACATATCTCAAATAAACGATGATAATCCGCCTCACTATTAATTACTAGAATTGATGCGCTGCATCATTACTAGTAGAGCGACTCCATTAAGTCCCCAGACAACACTTAATAAATACATATTAAAGGTTAGGCTTAAAAATTCTGCCAAATAGCCAACCAAAGCGGGCCCAAAAATAAAGCCAGCAAAACCAAGAGTAATTAGATTTGCAACTGTTAGACCGATCGGCTCATCAGTAATGCGAATTGCTAATCTAAAAATAATTGCTATAAAATTTGCAGTTCCAAATCCAAAAAGTAGCATTCCAAAAACAATAACATAAAAATTGGATGTCAATATTGAGATAAATAAAACCACACCCGCAGCAATACTTAGATAGCCGCCAACCAACTTTTCACTTAACCTGTTAATCATTTTTGAGGCAATTAATCTGGCAAATATTTCACCAATATTAAACGCAAATATTATTGCACCGCCAAGATACAAAGGAACCAATAAATCCTTTGTTAGCCAGAGAGCTGACCAATCTAAAATAATGCCCATTGTTGCATAATTAAGCATCATCAATATTCCAAAGATCAATATTGATTTATTAGGAAGCTTAAATTTTGGAGTTTTTTCAAGGTTTTCATATGATTTATTTAGCCCAAATTTATAAATTACCAATGCTCCAATTATTAACGCAGTGCCTGTTATTGAAAATATCAATATTGGACTTTCAATGTACTTAATCGTAAAGAACGCACTGAAAGCACCCATTAAAGAGCCAAAGCTAAAGGCTGCATGGTAGAGAGGCGTCAAAATCCTTGAGGTTTTGCTTTCAATCATAGAAATTTGTGATTGAGAGGATGGACTAAACAAACCAACAAAAAATCCAAAAGGCATAAAAGCCATTAAAAACCAATAATAGTTTGGTGATAATATTAGCAATAATGGACAATATGCAATCCCTAAAAGACCAATTACAATTGAATTTTTAGTCCCGATTCTAGGAACAACAAGACGCCCTGAAGTCTGATTACCAATTAAGTTCAACAATCCAAATACAAGCAATCCAATTCCAATTTCAGCCTCTGTGATTTGAAGCCTTTCTGCATTCCATGGAATATAAACAAAATAAATTCCAATCTGAAATAGAACAAGAAACGCTCCAAGAAATGTTGCATACACGCCTTTATGAAATACCTTACTTTGTTCTGACGAGATTGTCTGATCCATACTAATTAACTTTTAGCAGTTAAAGCATCAAAATCGATTACTAATCCTTGCCAACCATTTTCAATAAAACTACGAATATTTAAATGTGAGTTTCTATCCTCAATAGATTCAAATACTGACTGGTAATGTTCTGCAAAACACTTAAGAGTCTCTTGCTCAGAGAGTGAATGCATGTAACCAAAACAAAACACCTTAGCAGAGCCTTGATTTTCATCTTTTGAATTAAAAATACTGCCATTTTCAAAAGCGATATCTGTGAAATGATAGTCACGATCAATTAAATCTAAAAAATCAGAAAACTTTAACTCAGACTCTAACTTTAGTTGCTCAATGAATTGCTGAGTATTCATTCTTAAATTAGGTGTACATTGGGTTAGACTTATTAACGTCTATATTAAGTTTTTTGATTGCTCTTTTGATTGTTTTAGCATCCAATAGACCATCGTCAACAAGTGCTTTTAGTGAAGTAAAAACAATATAGTTTGCATTTACCTCAAAAAAGTATCTAAGCTCTTTACGTGAGTCAGAGCGTCCAAATCCATCCGTACCTAACACTTCATAACGCAAAGGAACATATTTGCGAATTTGCTCTGCATAATTTCTCATATAGTCAGTCGCTGCAATCACTGGACCTTTGGACTTACTAAAACATTTAGTTATGAATGGTACTTTTATTGTTTTACTGTTGCTATACAAGTTTTCACGATCGGTCTTTTGCGCCTCTCTTGTGATTTCATTGAAGCTCGTTACACTCCATATATGAGACATAACGCCCCAGTCGTTTTCAAGAATCTCTGCAGCTTTCTCAACCTCTCTGAGAATAGCGCCGCTTCCTAGTAATTGCACTTCAATTTTAGATTTTCCGACTGTTTTTAAAGGGTAAATCCCTTTAATAATACCTTCCTCAACGCCCTTAGGCATTTCAGGGTGTGCGTAATTCTCATTCATCAACGTAATGTAATAAAAAACATTTTCCATATCCTCATACATACGCCTCATACCTTCACAAAGAATTACAGCAAGCTCATAAGCATAGGTTGGGTCATAAGAAATACAATTTGGAATTGTGTTCGCAACAATCAATGAGTCTCCATCTTGATGTTGAAGGCCTTCGCCAGCGAGCGTTGTTCTTCCAGCAGTTCCACCCATCAAAAAACCTTTTGCTTGCATATCTCCAGCCGCCCAAGCAAGATCACCAACCCTTTGGAAACCAAACTTTGAGTAGTAAATATAAAATGGAATCATCGTAACATTGTGAGACGCATATGCTGTTGCTGCAGCAATCCAATCTGAAATTGCCCCAGCTTCATTAATTCCTTCCTGCAATACTTGGCCTTTAATATCTTCCTTGTACCACATCACCTTATCTGAGTCTTCGGGCTCATAAAGTTGACCAGATGATGAGTAAATACCCATTTTCCTAAAAAGACCCTCCATGCCGAAAGTTCGAGCCTCATCAGGAACAATAGGCACTACTCTAGGCCCAATCTCTTTGTCACGAATTAGTAACGATAAAAAGCGTACAAATGCCATTGTGCTAGACATTTCTTTTTCATCAGTAGATTTTAAAAGTGTCTCAAAAACGTTTAATTTTGGTATTTCAAAAGACTCTAGCTCAAAATTTCTTGAAGGCAAATAACCCCCCAAAGCCTCTCTCCTCTCTCTTAAGTATGTTAACTCCTCGCTATCCTCAGCAGGCTTATAAAAATTAAGCTCCTCGGCATCTTTCTGAGTAACGGGTATGTCAAAACGCTCAGCGACACGAACAAGCGCATCAACTCCTAATTTTTTTTGGCTGTGTGTTGTATTTTTTCCTTCACCCGCTTCACCCATTCCGTAACCTTTGACGGTTTTAGCTAATATAACTGTTGGTTGGCCTTTATGTTCTTTGGCGGCTTTATATGCTTGATAGACCTTATTTGGATCATGACCGCCTCGAGTTAAGGCATATATCTCTTCATCTGACATATGCTCAACCAGCTTAAGTGTTTCAGGATACTTACCAAAAAAATGTTTACGAACATAAGCACCATCCTTAGCCTTATAAGCTTGATATTCCCCATCAACTACTTCTTCCATTCGTTGTTTGAGAAGACCCGAGGTATCGTTCTCTAGAAGCTTATCCCAACCCCTGCCCCAAATCACTTTAATTACATTCCAACCCGCTCCTCGAAACATTCCCTCGAGTTCCTGAATTATCTTACCATTGCCTCGAACTGGGCCGTCCAGCCTCTGAAGGTTGCAGTTAATAACAAAAATAAGATTATCAAGCTTCTCTCTACCAGCTAGGGATATTGCACCAAGTGATTCAGGCTCATCAGTTTCCCCATCTCCTAGGTAGGCCCAAACCGTTCTTTTATCCGTTTTAATGATATCTCGATGCTGAAGGTACTTCATAAAGCGAGCTTGAAATATTGCCATAATTGGACCCAAACCCATTGAAACTGTTGGAAACTCCCAAAAATTTGGCATAAGCCATGGATGTGGATAAGACGACAAACCCTCTTGGTTAGCCTCCTGCCTAAAGTTAAGCATTTGCTTTTCAGTTATTCTTCCTTCTAAAAAAGCTCTCGAGTAAATCCCAGGAGCAATATGGCCTTGGAAAAAGATTAAATCAGCACCCTGGTCTAAATCATTTCCACGATAAAAATGATTAAAACCAACTTCATAAAGTGTTGCACTTGAAGCAAAAGAAGCAATATGTCCACCAAGTTCTGAAGAGACTTGATTTGCTTTGACAACCATGATCATTGCGTTCCATCGAATAATCGACTTAATTCGATGCTCAATCTCATGCTTCACAACGAGCTCGGTTTCTTTTTCTACAGGAATTGAATTTAAATAGGCTGTATTTACACCTTCTGGAAGATTCATTCCATCTTCATGGGCCATGTCCATTAATTTTTGAAGAATGTATTTTGCTCGATCTTGACCTTCAAATCTAGCGACAGATCTAAAAGCCTCTAACCACTCAATGGTTTCTTGGGGGTCAATATCTTTTTGAGACATATAAATTAATTTAATTCAACAAGAGTTGTTGCAAATCTAAACTAATGCACATTATCCCTAAAAATTTAACCCAAAACTACCTTAATATAGCTCTTAACAATATGAGACTTTTAATGAAGGAAAATTTATATCAAACAATTTATCTAAGCTTTTTTAAGGGATGAGAATACCAGCAAGCTTCTATATTGTTTTTTATGGCTTCAGGGTTATTTAATATTTAAACAACTAGCAAACCTTCTTTCAATTTGCAAAATAAATGTTTGTTAAAATAACCCCTTCATCTATTTTAAATAGCACTTAATGAATATTCCAAGTTCAATCTTCAAAGCATATGACATTAGAGGTATTGTTGAGACGGAGCTTACGTCTGATATAGTTAAATTAATTGGCAAAGCAGTTGGTAGCGAGTCAATTGCCATGGGTGAGAGAGGAGTCGTAGTTGGAAGGGATGGTCGCCTTTCTGGGCCTGAGCTATCTGAGGCATTAATTTCAGGACTTATTGAGAGTGGATGCCATGTCGTTAACATAGGCATGGTTCCGTCACCAGTTGTCTATTTCGCGACCTATACTAAAGCTGCCTCATCTGGCGTCATGATTACAGGATCACATAATCCAGCTGAATACAATGGATTAAAGATTATGATCGCGGGAGAGACCCTCTCTGCTGAGAGAATTCAAACTCTATATTCAAGAATTTTAGAAAATGATTTCACAAATGGGCATGGAACATCGACCTCTATCAATATTGATCAGGACTATATAGATACAATTAAATCAGACATACAATTAGAAAAAGAGCTTAAAGTTGTCATCGATTGTGGAAATGGAGTTGCGGGGAATATAGCTCCTCAACTATTTGAGACTTTAGGAGTAAAAATTTCTAAACTATTTTGTCTAGTTGATGGAAGATTTCCTAATCACCATCCAGACCCCTCGAAACCTGAAAATTTAGAGGATCTAATTCAAGAGGTTATCGAGACAGGTGCTGACCTAGGACTTGCCTTTGATGGAGATGGTGACAGATTGGGATTGATAGACAACAAAGGTCGAGTGGTTTGGGCAGATCAGCAAATGATGCTTTACGCAAAAGATGTACTAAGCCGCAACAAAGGAGCAAAAATTATATTTGATGTTAAATGCACTTCACTTTTGCCTCAAGTCATTCTTGAGTTTGGAGGTGAGCCAATCATGTCTAGAACTGGGCATAGCTTCATTAAAAAGAAGCTTAAAGAGACTGGTGCAGATTTAGCCGGTGAAATGTCAGGTCATATATTCTTTAAAGAGCGCTGGTATGGATTCGATGACGCTTTATACACAGCAGCAAGGCTCTTAGAAATAGTCTCTAATAGTGATAAGTCTTGCTCTGAGCTGTTTGATGAATTGCCAGTTAACTTAAGCACCCCAGAAATCAACATCAACTTTGACAAACATGGTCAACAGTTCGATGCAATGGATGCCTTATCAAGTAATATAGATTTTCCTGGTGCCAACATCAACACCATTGATGGCGTAAGAGTAGACTATGAGGACTGCTGGGGACTTGTTAGGCCTTCTAATACAACACCTTGTTTAGTTTTACGCTTTGAAGCGAAAGACAATACTGCACTAATAGAAATACAAGAAAAATTTAAACAATGGCTTCAATCTTGCGAAATTCCAGCTAATGCTTTATAGTTGAAAGCTCTTAATAATAAGGTATAAAATACAATTTTTTTACCTTTGTAAGACCAACTGAGGACTTATCTCATAACCGGGAGTAATTCAATGGATGGACATGTCAACTTTACGCTTTCAGACCGCTTAAGGAAATCTCCTTATTATGAGTCTACTCTAAGAGCCGGTGCCAAAACTTTTACAATTTATAATCACATGATTATGCCTACCTCTTATGAAGGTTCTGAGGCTGATTATTGGAACTTAATGAATAACGTCACCATGTGGGACGTAGCAGCAGAGCGTCAAGTTGAAATAACAGGAACTGATGCCTATAGATTTGTTGAATATATTACTTCAAGAGACCTATCTAAATTACAAATCGGTCAAGGAAAATATGCACTAATTACTGATGAGAATGCAGGAATCATTAATGACCCTATTATTTTAAGATTGGGTGAAGGTCACTTTTGGCTTTCAATTGCTGATAGCGACGTTCTGCTTTGGACTAAAGGATTAGCATGTGGCCTTGGATGGAATGTTCAAATCTGTGAACCAGATGTTTCTCCCTTGGCAATCCAAGGACCAAACCACTTGCCTTTAATGATTGATTTATTTGGTGAATGGGTTAAAGACATTAAGTACTTCTTTTTTAAAGAATATGAATTAGAAGGAATCCCACTGATTGTTCAAAAATCTGGCTGGAGTAAGCAAGGGGGTTTTGAACTCTACCTTCGTGATGGCTCTCAAGGGAATAAACTTTGGGATATAGTTGCTAATGCTGGAAAAAAATATGACATCAAGCCAGGAACACCAAATAATATTGAAAGAGTGGAATCAGGTCTTTTTTCTTGGGGTAACGACATGGATATCAATAGTAATCCGTTAGAACTCCCGTTAGGTAATTTTTGTCAACTTGATAAAGAAGCTGAATATCTCAGTAGAAAAGCGCTGCACAAAATACGCTCCGAAGGAGTTAAGAAAAAGCTCGTTGGACTCGTTGTTGAGGGTGACCCATTTATTGGAGGATGTGCCAGCCCATGGAAGGTAATGAGTAATAATCAAACATGTGGCAAAGTTTCAAGTGCTGCCTATTCGCCACGCTTAAAAATTAATATGGCAATGGCAACAATAGACAACGGCCATAATAAGATTGACTCAGAAGTAATGGTTGAAACGCCATGGGGTTTAAGGTCAGCAAAAGTGACCTCAATTCCCTTCAATTAAGTTACTTTAAGCTTCACTTTCACTCCTTTTGGAAAATCAAGGGCTCCCTTACTCACTGAACTTTTTATTTGGGTTATTCAAAAATGTTTTCTAATTTAGGAGGATTATTATTGAATTAGTTTTTGGATACATAGTGTTAAAATCAGAATAATTTAGTAACGAAGTTAAATTTAATTTAATGTCGAATTACGTAAGTACACACTGGGGAACTTATAAATTTTCAAAAGACGAGAATAACAAAATTCACTTGGATAACTGGGAATTAGATTCTTCTCCTACTGAATTCGGCTTAGGCTTAGCTGATGCAGCCAATGACCACTTAAGGATTGACCAACCTTATGTTAGGAAAGGATGGTTAGATAACAAAGGCAAAAGCGATGGAAAAAGAGGTAAAGATGGTTTTATTCCGATAAGTTGGGATAAGGCATTTGAACTTGCCTCTGATGAACTACTAAAAACCAAAAATACTTATGGTAATTCTGCAATTTATGCAGGATCTTATGGCTGGGCAAGTGCTGGAAGATTTCATCATGCTAAAAGCCAAGTTAATCGTTTTTTTAATTTATTTGGAGGCTTTAGTTCTTCGTTTCAAAGTTATTCTTTTGCTGCAGCACAAACTCTCTTACCGCACATAATTGGTTTAGATTTATATTCAACACTGGAAGATCATACTACTTGGAATGCTTTATCTGAGGAGTGTGAATTAGTATTAATGTTTGGAGGAATGCCATTAAAAAATTCTAACGTTTCAGCCGGTGGAGTAGGAAAACATTCTACAAAGTTAGGTATGAAGAAATGTATTAATAACGGAATTGAATTTGTAAATATTAGCCCACAAATAAATGATGCTCCTAAATTTTTAAAAGCTAAGCAAGTTCCAATTAGGCCAAATACTGATACCGCTTTAATGTTATCCCTTGCTTATGTTTTGATTAAAAATGATTCTTACAATAAGGATTTCATACTTGACTATACAGTAGGGTTTGATAGCTTTGCAGACTACGTATTAGGTAAAAAAGATAATCAGGAATGTAGCCCTGAATGGGCTTCAAAAATTACCAATATTCCAGTTAATGCAATCTATGAACTAGCAGATCAAATAGTTAGAAAAAAAACGATGATTTCTATATCTTGGAGTCTTCAGAGAGCATCGAGAGGAGAACAGCCACTATGGATGGGAATTACTCTTGCAGCGATGTTAGGACAAATAGGAACAGCGAATGGAGGCTTTGGATTTGGATATTCAAGTGTAAATAGCACTGGTGATTCTTTTCATAAGATGCCCTGGCAAAGCTTACCTCAAGGCAAAAATAAGATAAAAGATTTTATCCCAGTTGCAAGAATAACCGACATGTTAGAAAGTCCAGGAGAAGAATTTGATTACGATGGTCAAAAACTAATATACCCTGACATTAAGCTAATTTATTGGGCAGGCGGTAATCCTTTTCATCACCATCAAGACCTAAATAGACTGGTTAAGGCTTGGCAAAAACCTAATACAATCATTGTTAATGAAATTTGGTGGAACGCTCAAGCTCGCCATGCTGATATTGTTTTTCCTGCTAACACTGCTTTAGAGCGCAATGATTTAATGCTCAATCCAAGGGATCCAACAATCGTTGCTAATAAATGCGCCATGCAAAGCTTTAAAGACTCGAAAACTGATTACGAAATATTTTCAGGCCTAGCCGAAAAACTTGGTTTTTTAGAATCATTTACTGACAATAAAAGTGAAATGGACTGGATTAAATATATATGGAATAAAAGTTCAAAAGCTGTTAAAGAGAAAAACTTAAGTTTGCCGAGCTTTGAAGATTTTTGGAAAAAAGGCTACTTTGAGCTGCCTGCTCCGAAAGTTGAAAATATTATGCTTTCTGATTTTAAAAAAGACCCAAACAAATCTCCATTAAAAACCCCATCAGGTAAGATCGAAATATCCTCTAATACTATCGCAAATTTTCAATTAAAAGATTGCTTTTCACATCCCTACTGGTTTGAACCTTATGAATGGCTAGGGAATATTAAAAACCATCCATTGCATCTCATTTCAAACCAACCAAAACATAGGCTTCATAGTCAGCTTGATAATGGAGCATATAGCCAGAGAAGTAAAGTAAATGGCAAAGAGCCTGTAATGATTAACCCGAAGGATGCATTAAATAGGGATATTAATAATGGTGATATTGTTCTGTTATATAATGCCCGTGGCAAAGTTTTAGCTGGAGCAATTATTTCTGATAATGTGATGCCTGGAGTAGTTGTTTTATCAACTGGTGCGTGGTTTGATCCGGATTACGATCTAAACATTGAAAGACATGGAAATCCTAATGTACTTACTAAAGATGTTGGGACTTCATCTTTAGGCCAGGGGCCAACATGTCATACAACTTTGGTGGAATTGAAAAAAGCAGACAAAGATGAAATTTTAGATGTTAATATATTTAATAGTCCAGAAAAAATAAGCACTTAAACTCGAATACTAAATAAATACTATGGAAAATATTATAAAGTTTGAAAATGTTTCAAAATCTTTCGGCGACTTACAAGTTTTAAATAAGTTAAATTTGGAAGTTAAAGATGGAGAAAAATTAGCTTTAATTGGACCCAGTGGCTCAGGAAAGACAACAATATTACGAATTTTAATGACGCTTGAAACAATTGATGATGGCTATGTTTCAGTCAATGATGAATATTTGTGGCACGAAAAAAGTGATGGAAAAATTATTCCAGCTTCTGAAAATCATTTGCACAAAATGCGTGATCATATTGGGATGGTCTTTCAGCAATTTAATTTGTTTCCTCATTTAACAGCAATAGAAAATGTTAAGCAGCCACAAACTCTAATTAAGAAAAAAACTGAAGTAGAAGCTAAAGAAAAGGCGGAAGAATTATTTAATTTGGTTGGCTTAGGTGATAAAAAAAATCACTATCCTCATCAGTTATCAGGTGGTCAGCAACAGCGCGTAGCAATTGCTAGAGCGCTCGCTATGGATCCAAAAATTATGTTATTTGATGAAGTCACATCGGCCCTAGACCCAGAACTGGTAGACGAAGTGTTAACTGTGCTTCGAAAGCTTGCATCTGATTCTGATACAACAATGTTAACCGTTACTCATGAAATGAATTTTGCTCGAGAATTTGCTGACAGGGTGTTATTTTTCGATAGTGGTCAGATTGTCGAGTCAGGTAAACCTGAAAATATTTTTTCAGACCCAAAAGAGAGACGAACTAAAGAATTTTTGAAGAAATTTATTAACAACGTTAATTAATTGGAATAGACAATTTTTCTTTCACTTTATTCATCACTACCATTGATTTAAAGTGATTTATATTCGGGTTATCTAAAAAATATTTTTTTGTAAAATCTTCGTAATCAGCCATCTCCTCAAAGGTAGCTATCAAAACATAATCATAATCACCTGTCACATAATAACATTGCATTACCTCGGGAGCCTCTAACATAGCTTTTTTAAACTTCTTATCGTGTTCTGTGCTTTCAACATCACTAAGTATCTGAACAACAATAGTTAATTTTCTGTTTAATTTATTTCGATCAAGGACTGAAACGTCTTTCTCTATGATGCCAATTTTACGCATTGCATTTAATCTTCTCTGACAGGCTGAGGATGAGAGTCCCACCTCTTTCGCTAATCTTCCAGAGGTAACCTTATTATTGCTCTGAACAATCTTTAAAATTTTGTAATCAAAACTATCTAAATTTTTCATATATTGTTATTATTACATAATTTATTTAAATAATCTTAAATTATGCATTAATTATGCAAATTATGCAAAATTTAAATATTTCTAATCTTTGTGTTAATGTTAAACTTTATTTTCCAATTAATAAAAAAAGGAGACAGTAGTGAAAAAAATTATTACGTTATTTACCTGTTTTTTTCTTGTACTAGGTTTTGCACAGACTTCATCTGCAGAATCCGATACATTAAAAAAACTTAAGAAACAAGGTTACGCAACAGTTGCTGTTGCCAATGAACCTCCATATAGTGACATCAAATCTGATGGATATGTGACTGGAGCGGCGCCAGATGTTGCACGAGCAGTTCTTGCAGTCCTAGGTGTTCCAGATCTTAAAGCTGAAGTTATTATGTATGGCGCTATGATCCCAGCTCTTCAAGCAAGAAGGGTAGACATGGCAACTTCTGGTCTTTATATTAAGCCTGGCAGATGTGAGTCTATTATTTATTCTGAGCCTGATCTTTGTGGCGCTGAAGCGTTTGCCGTTCCAGCGGGTAACCCAAACAATCTATTAACTTATGAAGACATTGCAGCTAATCCTGCATTAAAGATGACTACTTGTGCTGGTTGTGCTGAAGAAAAGTATGCTTTAGAGCGTGGTGTAAGCGCTGATCAAATTGTTTATTTTGACGCGCCTCCGAGTGGTATTAAGATGCTTCAACAAGGTAGAGTAGATGTATTTGCCCTATCTGGTCTAGGTACAGCAGATCTTCTTAACAAGACTAATGATCCAAACATTGAATTAGTAATGCCTGTTACAGGCGTTCCAATGGGCTGTGCTGGCGCTGCATTTAATAAGGATGACTTAGAGTTTAGGTCTGAATATAATATGGCTTTAGCTATGTTAAAGGCTACTGGTGAATTTGCAGCTATTATCGAACCTTATGGGTTCTCTGCAGCTGCAACTGCTACGAAGTCTTACTTGACTCAATGTCCTGATGGAATGTAAATTTATTTATTAATTAAATCTACCCTGTGATACTAAACAGGAGATTTTTTTAGAATATATTTAACCTAATCTGCCCTGTAAGTTTTATAGGGCAGATTTTTTTAGAGTTTTTTATGAATGAAGTCTTAGAGTTCTATCCAATACTTATTAAAGGAACTATCACAACGGTTCAGTTGACCGTATTAGGGGCAATACTTGCCCTTATTGTTTCATTTATAGTTGGATTAGCAAGAATATCGACCCTTCGTTCAATCAGAGTAATTGCAATCATTTATTTAGAATTTTTTCGCGGCAGCTCTGCTCTTGTTCAAATGTTTTTTATTTATTTTGTTTTACCAATGTGGGGGATTTATTTCGACGCTCTAACTGCCGGCGTCGTAGCTTGTGGCCTTAACGTTGGCGCATATGGATCAGAAGTTGTAAGAGGCGCTATACTTGCTGTCAGTAAAGAGCAACATGAAGCTTCAAAAGCTTTAAATTATTCAAGCTTTAAAAAATATAGATACGTCATTATTCCTCAAGCAATTCCAATTATGATTCCGACCTTTGGAAATTTACTTATTGAACTTTTAAAATTAACAGCGGTTGCCTCGCTTATTACTATCTCAGATTTAACCTTCATGGCCCAAATAATTAGGGTTCAGACTGCTTTAACATTAGAGCCATTTTTACTGATTCTTATTATTTATTTTATTATTGCCTCAGTCCTAGTTAAGATTGTTGATCTGATTGCTAAAAAGTTTTCTAAAGGTAGAAATATCATGACTGCAGGAGACAAATAATCATGGAGTGGAGTTGGGATCATGCATTCGCAGTTTTGCCGCAACTAGCTGAAGGTCTAGTAGTAACAATTCAAGCTACAATTGTTGCATCATTACTTGCTTATGTTTTAGGATTAGGTATCGCCATTCTCAAAATGTCAAAAAGCAAGCTAACTCGTGTATCAATATATTGGGTTACTGAGTTTGTTAGAAGAACACCAATCTTAGTTCAGCTATATGTCGTATTTTATGTTCTACCCGACTTCGGAATATTCCTAGAAGCATTTACATGTGGTGTAATTGTATTAGGCATTCACTTTAGCACATATACATCTGAAGTCTTTAGAGCTGGCATAGATAATGTGCCTAAAGGCCAGTGGGAGGCTGCTAAGTCACTTAACTATAGCCCACTTCAAGCATGGAAAAATGTCATCTTGCCCCAAGCCATACCACCAATGATCCCTCCTCTTGCAAACTATCTAATCACAATGTTTAAGGAAACACCCTTACTAGCAGCAATTACAGTAGTTGAATTATTTAGGGCAGCTGATCAGTATAGTAATAGTCATTACACATATCTAGAACCAATGACATTAGTTGGAGTGTTCTTTTTAATTGTTTCAATACCATCGGCGATATTAGCAATGAAACTGGAAAAGAAATTTAAACAAGCAAAGACGGCATAAATAATTTTTTACTTTACAAGGCTAATCCAATCTAGTTAAAGTGTTCTATACATTTTGATATGGTTTATCCCAGCCTCTTCATATATATCTCCCTCACAAACAAAGCCAAGATCAAGATAAAAACTATGTGCATGCCATTGTGATGATAACCAAAGCTTTTCGAGTTTGTTTTGTTGGGCCCAGTTGATTAGCTCTTGCATGACAGAATTGCCTATACCGAGTCCGCGATACTTTTTTAGTACAGCAACCCTTCCAATATGTCCATCACTTAATATCCTTCCAGTACCAATTGGCTGATCATCAATATAAGCCAAAACATGCTTTGCCTGATCATCTAAACCATCAATTTCAAGCTCCTCTGGCACATTTTGCTCATTGACAAAAACCTCAAACCTTATTTTGCAGATCTCCTTTTCATTATTCTTGTAATCACAGATTTTGGATTCAATATTCATATGACTACTTCTTGATTGTTAGGAAACAAAAAATAAATTAATTGCAAGAGCAAAATAAACAAAAGCAGCAAGCTTATTTATATTATTTCCTACTGATTTTGATTTTTTAAGAAATCTCTCTAGAGAACTTCCAAGATACGCAATGGATGTAAAAACACATAACGCACTCAAAATAAATAAAATTCCAAACAGAGCTATTTGAATGGTCACACTACCTCTGCTAACGTCGATAAATTGTGGCAAAAAGACCAAAAAGAAAAGAGCAACCTTTGGATTGGTTAGATTCATAACTATGCCAGTGATGTAATAGGATTTATTGGTACTTTTTTCTTTACTCTCTCCAATAACTAGTTCCTTATTTTTTAGAGACAACCAACCTAAATAAACAAGATAACATGCACCCATAATTTTCAAAACATTAAACGCAATGGCACTGGTTTGAAAAATAACACTCACTCCAACAGCCACCAAAAAAGTGTGTCCTATCAAACCTGTACAAAGCCCGAGAGTTATATAGAAGCCAACTCTCCAGCCCTTTAAAGCTGACTGTGTCATAACAAAAATATTATCCGGACCAGGCACAAAACTCAATACAACCGAAGCTGCAATAAAAGCAATGATTGTCTCTAGAATCAAAATATCAAACATTATTAAGTTTCATAATTGTTTAAGTAAACACTTCTGAAGGGTTTCGATAGGCCTTAAATTCAAGCGCATTGCCTGAATAATCCTCGAAAAACATGGTTGCTTGCTCACCCGCTAAACCTTTAAATCGAACTGAAGGGCTGATAATAAATTCCATCCCTTTTGATTGAAGCTTAGATGCTAAATCATAAAAACTACCCCATTCCAATACACAGCCAAAATGAGGCATAGGAACAGTAATTTCATCAACCTTAGAACTCGTATTATTGTTATGTACGGCTACACCTACATGCAATGATAGTTGGTTTCCAAAAAAATCAAAGTCAACCCATGTATCTGAACTTCTTCCTTCATTGCAGCCCAAAAGTTCTCCATAGAACTGCCTAGCAGAATCAAGATCACTGACTGTAAATGCTAAATGAAAGATACTCATAATATATTATTAATTAAGTAGTGCCCATAATTAATCCAACCAGGATCAACGTTGAGCCGGTAAGTCTATTTTGCCACAATATTTTTTTAGGATCTGATAGTAAAGTCTTCGATATTTCCGCAAGTGTTACATATCCCATCATGACCAAAAAATCGATCCCTATTAATGTCGAAATAAAAATGATACACGTTGAGAGTTTAAGTGCTGTTAAATTGATAAAAAGTGGGATCAGCGCAAGAAAAAAGACGGTACCTTTAATGTTGGTTAAATTTACGAAGAAACCCTGTAGAAGGCCTTTTAATGGACTAAAAACAACCGGTATTTCTTCTTCTGGGGTAGATATTTGTTCAATCCTTTTAAACCACTGCATAATCCCTAGTATGATTAAATAGATCATACCAAGCACTTTTATTACGATAAAAATAGATGGGAATTGATCGATCAAAACACCCAAGCCAAAAAGTAAAAATAGAATTTGACTAGTTAGACCTAATTGCAATCCAATAACTGAAAATAAAGCCCTTCTTAAACCGTATTGTGTTCCTTGGCTTATTGAAAATATGGCTCCAGGGCCTGGAGAAATACTTATAAAAAGAGCTGATGCTAATAAACCAAGCCAGACAGTAAGTTCCATAATTCTATTTACTTATTATTTAATTGATTGAGTACTCTCTGTATGACATTGCCAGCAATAATCAAAGGATGAATCATTCTCTTCATGACAACTTTTGCATTGCCATTTAGCTAAGACAGCTTCATTAGTAATTGTGTCAATCACTTTTTTAGCCCTATCAAAGTCGTCATTATTTAATAACCACAACTCAGGCCAAGTATCGACAGGAGCTAAACCACCAGAGGCACTTGAGGCAAACTCGTTATTTAGAGAGACATCAAAACCATGATTCATAAGAACATTCCTTACATTAAGAGCCATAATTCGATTTTCGTGGGTGTAAATAAGTTTCATTTAAGTGCGGTAACTTATTAGATAAATAACGCAGCGAGCCCTAAAAATGCAACAAAACCAATAACATCAGTAATTGTTGTCAAAATAACTCCGCCAGCTAGTGCAGGGTCAATCTTTAGCTTCGTTAGAAGTAACGGTAAAAAAGCCCCTGAAAAAGCGGCAACAACCAAATTAGTAATAATTGCAAGAGCGATGATAAGACTTAAAAGTAAATCAGCAAACCAATAATAAGTAATAAGGCCAATTACTATAGACCAAATAATTCCATTTAATCCACTTAGCGCAACCTCTTTGTTGATTAAGGTCTTAATATTTGCAGTTGTCACCCTTCCAGTTGCAATGCCTCGAGTTACAATAATCAGAGTTTGAGTTCCTGCAATGCCTCCCATACTAGCAACAACGGGCATTAAAATTGCAAGAGCAATTTTCTGTTGCAATGTTGCCTCAAAAAGACCAATAAAATACACCGCAATAAAAGCAGTAACTAAGTTAACGCCCAGCCAAACACTTCTTTTTTTTGAACTCTGAATAATGGGTGCAAACACATCCTCATCCTCGTCTAAACCAACCATTGACATTACTGAGTGCTCAGCTTGATCACGGATAACGTCAACAACATCATCAATCGTAATTCTTCCAACTAGCTGGTTGTTTTCATCAATTACTGGAGCCGAGATTAAATTTCTTTGTTCAAATAAGAGTGCAACCTTTGCTTCGTCAGTATCAGCACTAACTGGCTTGGATACATCATTATTGATTAATGCCTCAACCATTTTCTCAGGCTCTTCAGTTAACAAAGAGGTTATTAATAAAGATCCTAGATAATTAAAATTTCGATCAACAACAAAAACTTGATCGGTATCAACGGGCATTTCTTTAAGCAATCTTAAATATCTAATAACAGCTCTAATCGAGACATCTGGCCTGACAGTAATAAAGTCAGTATTCATTAACCCACCCGCTGAATCTTCTGGATAGCTAAGAATCTTATTAAGACGCTCCCGATGCTTAAAATCAAGAGTCAATAAGAGACTATGAACAGCTGACTCTGGCATATTCGGAACGATGTCAGCCAAGTCATCAGTATCTAATTTCTCAGTAGCTTTTACAAGAGAGTCAACAGTCATCTCACTAATTAGTTGAGACTGAACATCCTCACTAACCTCTTTTAAAATTTCTCCTTGAATTGAAATTTCAATACTAGGCCAAAGAGCAGATCGATCCTTAGGCTGGATTGCTTCAAGCAAAAGTGAAATTTCTCCCGGATGAAGTTCTTTAATTTGATGTTTAGCCTCATCATAGTCAGATGCTTCAAGTGCAATCATCAAATTTTGGAGACTTACTTCGAAACTCGTAAGTTCAACCTCAGCCATATCTAATACCCAATGTTTTAAGCTGCACAACAAGAATGAATTGTTATGCAGCGATTACAACATATTATAATTTATATGAGCTAAGCTCTGTGGTTATGTAGTTTTTCTTTATGCTTAATTATTTGAGAATCTAATTTATTGATTAACTGATCTATAGAAACATACATGTCATTACTTTGTGCTTTTGCAAATAAGTCTGCACCGCTCACATGAATCGTCGCTTCTGCAGTCTGAATATCTTTTTGAACTTCTAAAATCATATTGACGTTCATGACGTTGTCAAAGTGATGTTTGATTTTTGAAAGCTTATCGCTTGTGTGTTGCCTGATGGCAGATGTAATATCGAGATGATGACCAGAAAGGTTTAATTGCATTTTTACTCCTTAAATTAATGAAATAAAATTGTTTTTCTTGCACTTATATTGTGTCATAAAATGTAACTACAATTTAACTTTTTTATCTTTTATATTTTAAAAATTACAGAAAATATCCCTATTAAATTTAGGTTATAATATTTCTTTTAAAATTTAATGAAACTTGAATGCAAACAACATCTTGCAAAACTAGACGACTCAATGCCCGAAGATCTTGTCTTCAGTATTGTTTATTAATGGTGGCTAATTTGTCTTAAATACAAAAAAGACCTAGTTTCAAAAGCCCCATTATGGGGCTTTTTTTGTTTAACTAATAATATATATTTATGTCTAACTTAATGTCTAACTACTCTCCACTTGAGGTAACCTTCATAAAAGGAGATGGGTGCTGGTTAACTGATACAAAAGGTGGTCAGTATCTTGATGCTCTTTCAGGTATTGGAGTCGTTAACCTGGGTCATTGCCACCCAGTCATAACAAAAAACCTTGTCGATCAATCTCAGCAACTACTTCATACTTCCAACGTTTATAGAATTGGAAACCAGGAAGAACTTGCTCAGCAGCTGTGTAATTTAGCTAACATGGACAAAGTCTTTTTTTCAAACTCTGGCGCTGAGGCCAATGAGGCTGCAATTAAAATTGCAAGGCTTTATGCCAGAAGTAAAAACATTGAAAAACCAATCATTTTAACTGCCAATCAAGGGTTTCATGGAAGAACAATGGCTACTCTTTCTGCTACAGGCCAAAGTAAAGTCCAGGCTGGATTTTCACCATTAATGAGTGAGTTTATTCATGTTAATTATGATGACATTGATGCCATCAATTATTATATAAATAATTCTGATGTAGTTGCCGTGATGGTTGAGCCAATTCAGGGTGAAGCTGGTGTTATCATTCCAAAAAATGATTATCTAAATAAAGTTCAAGACATATGCAAAAAAAATGATTGGTTATTAATTCTTGATGGCGTTCAATCTTGCATGGGAAGAACTGGAAAACTTTTTGCTCATGAGCATAATGGGATTACTCCAGACATTCTATGTCTTGCTAAAGGCCTTGGAAATGGTGTTCCTATTGGAGCTTGTTTAGCAAAAGGAATAGCTTCAAAAATGCTTACCCCAGGAACCCATGGCTCTACCTTTGGTGGAAACCCATTAGTCACTGCAGCTGCGTTGGGTGTTCTAGAGGTATTCCAAAATACTAAAGTACTTGAAAATGTTAACGAAATGAGTGAGTACTTTAAGTCAGAATTCGAGGCTAAATTTAGAAATAATGAGGCTGTTACAGACATACGAATAAAAGGACTAATGATTGGAATTGGCCTGGATAACAATATCGTTGATTGCAGTCAACTCGTAAAAAAAGCTTTAAAAGATCATCTTCTTATTAATATCACTGGAAGCTCGATAAGAATGCTTCCACCTTTGATAATCACGAAAAAAGAAATTGATATATTAATTAGCAAACTTATTAAACTAATCAGTACTTAGGAAAAAATCATGATTAAAAATTTCATTAACTTTGATGAGCTCAGCTTAAAAGACTTACAGAGAATTATTGACCGAGCTATATCTCTTAAAAAAGAGTACAAATCTGGCCAAATTAATAACTCCCTAAAGAATAAAACTTTGGCTATGATTTTTGATAAATCTTCTACAAGAACCAGGGTCTCTTTCGAAGCTGGAATGACTCAACTTGGAGGCCAGTCACTTTTCTTATCTGAAAAAGATATCCAGCTAGGAAGAGGTGAACCCATTACTGATAGTGCAATAGTTATCAGTTCAATGGTTGATGCAGTCATGCTTAGACTGTCTTCACATGAAGACATTATTGAATTTTCTAAGCATTCAAGTAAACCAGTCATTAACGCTCTATCAGATGAGTCTCACCCTTGCCAGATACTCGCAGACTTGATGACTTATCAAGAAGTTAAAGGCTCAATCAAAAATAAAAAAATAGCTTGGATTGGAGATGGTTGTAATGTCTGTCAAACTTATATGCAGGCTGCTGGAATCTTTGATTTTGAATTATCAATTGCAACGCCTCAGGGATATGAACCCTCTGAATTATATATTGATAAATATAAAAAGAATATTAGCTTTTTTAGTGATCCACTTATTGCTTGTAAAAACGCTGACATTATCGTTACGGATGTTTGGACTAGTATGGGCCAAGAATCTGAGACAAAACAACGAGAATTAGCCTTTACGGGCTTTCAGGTAGATCAAAATATGATGAATCAAGCCAAAAAAGATGCTGTTTTTATGCATTGTCTTCCAGCCTATCGAGAAAAAGAGGTTAGCTCTGAAGTGATTGATGGCTCTCAAAGTGTTGTTTGGAGTGAAGCTGAAAATCGCCTTCACGTTCAAAAATCATTGTTATTATATTTGATAGAAGGTTAATCGATTTGAGAGAGCTTAAGCTTTGCCTCTTGATAGAACTTAACCCTTCTTTCAACTCTATTGCGTCCTTTGGAAACTCGCCAATTGTTTGTATCTCTTAGAGAATAGACGCAGCCACAATACTCTTGCTGATAAAAGTTTTCTTTTTTTGATAGTTCAAGCATCCTAGAAGAGCCGCCTTGTTTACGCCAGTTGAAATCCCAGTAAGGTATTTTGTGGGGCTCAGAAGATTTTGTACCTGACTCATTGATTTGCTTCATGTCTTTCCATCGAGAAATTCCAAGCGTAGAAGAGATAATATCAAAATTATTTTCAGAGGCATACTTGGCTGTTTTTTGAAACCTCATATCAAAACAAGTTGTGCACCGCTCCCCTCTCTCAGGCTCATTCTCCTGCCCTTTTGTTCTTGCAAACCACTCGTCACGATCATAATCTGCATCGATAATTGGCATGCCGAGTTTTTCGGCAAAGCGAATGTTCTCATCTTTTCTGAGTTCATACTCATCCTTAGGATGGATATTTGGATTGTAAAAATAAATCGTTGTATCGATATCAGATGCAGCTAAAGCCTCCATAATTTCTCCAGCACAGGGAGCACAACAAGAATGCATCAATAGTTTTTTCTCACCATTTGGTGTTTTAAGCTTTGGTCTTTTATATGATTTAAGTGAATAATCTACTTGAGACATTGCTTTACCCTTTTTAAAATCTCCCAAGTATCGCGCTTTAGACTTGAATCTTTAATAACATCTCTTGGATGATAAGTCGAAAAAAGGGATGGCTTATCTGACTTAAATGTCGAATCCATCACCAAAACGACTTGAGTAGGATTTTCTTTAATAAAGCTCTCAAGACTACTTAATTCAAGCGATGCAAGATGAATATTATTCAAATTTAGCTCTATCGAAGCTAACATTTTGACAAGTAAATCTCTCGTCTTACCTGTCTCACAAAAAGAATCCTTTGAACTAAGCTCAATTACCATAAAACTTAAAGGAGCTGAAGTTTCAGGAACCAGTTCAATTTTAGAATACAAAAAGTCTGGAATTCCAAGTGCTTCGAGATATTCATTTCTTGACTGCATCTTTATATCTGTGGATGTGCTCGTTCTACGTTTGCCATAACTTTATTTAGGGCGTGAATATAAGCTTTTGCTGAAGAGGTAATAATATCAGTATCAACGCCCTGACCATTAAAGACTTTTCCTTCGTGCTCCAAACGGACATTGACTTCACCAAGAGAGTCGGTTCCTTGAGTCACATTTGAAACTGAATATAACTGAAGTTTTGGGTCTATATCGACCAATGATAGTATGGCATTAAAAGTTGCATCAACCGCACCAGAAGTTGAAGCAGAAGCGCTACACTCATCGTCATTTATTAAAAGCGTTACATTTGCAGTATTAACTTTTCCAGATTCAGCGGAGACTTTAAGTGAAACTAAACGAATAATTTCAGTTATCTCTGTTTGAGCCTCAGTAACGAGCGCCTGAAGATCTTCATCAAAAATATCATGCTTCTTATCCGCCAAAGTTTTAAATCTGGAAAATGCATCATTTAGAGCGTCATCTGAGTCAAATTCAACCCCTAACTCGCTGAGTCTCGATTTGAATGCATTTCGTCCGGAGTGTTTACCAAGAACCAGAGAGTTATTATTCCAACCTACATCTTCTGCTCTCATGATCTCATAAGTCTCTCTGTGTTTAAGAACACCGTCTTGGTGAATACCTGCCTCATGGGCAAAGGCGTTAGCCCCCACTATCGCTTTATTTGGCTGAACTACAAAGCCTGTAATTGAGGAAACCAGTCTAGAGGCAGCTAAGATACCAGTGGCATCGATATTGGTATCGCATCCAAATACATCCTGCCTTGTTCGTACAGCCATTACAACCTCTTCTAATGAGGTATTTCCTGCTCTCTCACCGAGCCCATTAATCGTGCACTCTATTTGTCTTGCGCCATTTAATACAGCCGAGAGAGAATTTGAAACCGCTAGACCTAAGTCATTGTGGCAGTGTGCTGAAAAAATTGCCTTATCAGAATTTGGAATTCGTTCTATCAACTCTTTCATTGTTGCACCAAATTGATAAGGAATACTGTAACCAACTGTGTCAGGGATATTGATAGTTGTAGCGCCTGCATTGATTGCAGCTTCGATAATCCTACAGAGAAAATCTGTATCTGATCGTCCAGCATCTTCAGGACTAAATTCGATATTATCAGTAAACTTAGTGGCTCTTTTTACCGAACGAACCGCTTGGCTTACAACCTCATCAGGCGTCATCCCTAGCTTCATTTTCATATGAATATCTGAGGTGGCTATAAAGGTGTGAATTCGAGACGAATTCGCATTTTTAATGGACTCTCCTGCTCGGTCAATATCTTTATCAAGTGCTCTTGCTAATGAACATATAGTTGAATCTTTTACTGCCTTAGCAACGGCTTGAACAGCTTCAAAATCACCCTGTGAAGCGATTGCAAAACCCGCTTCAATAACATCCACCTTCATTTTTTCTAAACTCTTAGCAATACGAACTTTCTCATCCTTTGTCATAGATGCGCCTGGTGATTGCTCACCATCTCTTAAAGTTGTATCAAATATAATTAGTTTTTCGGACATTGCTGCTTGCTCCTTTTATTTTCCGAATTTTATCTTAAGTTGTAGTGATAGACCTTCGTCTATTATGATTATTATTGCCTTACGGCAATAATCGTAACAAAGCAAAGAGCTTGCTCAGTGAGATTAAAGTTAACAAATTAAATACGTTATTCATACGCGTAGATTATAGAGGAACTTAAGTTCCTTTATTTTGTTTTTTCTCGATTCGCCTTTTATTGAGTCCGACAAAGGTAATAAAAGGACCAGAAAGCAAATATAGAAAAAATCCAGTAAACAAAATAATATTAGGTTTGTACATCAAAATAATTAAACTCATAACGATCAATAGTAGGAATCTAAACGATGCTTTTTTAGAATCTAGTTCTTTAAAACTATAATATCGAACGTTGCTAACCATCAAAAGGCCACATAAGATTGTAATTCCAGCGCCAAGATAATAACTCAAAGAAATAACATCGGAGTCTAAAGAGACAAATGTCCAAATCTTAAGCCATATCATGCTAGCAATCACTCCCGCAGCTGCAGGAGAAGGTAGGCCTTGAAAAAACCTCTTGTCAGCAATACCAACCTGTGTATTAAATCTAGCAAGCCTTAAAGCTGCGCAAGCTAGAAATACAAAGGCTGCTAACCATCCAAATCTTCCAAGTTCAAATAGTGACCACTCATAAACAAGAAGAGCTGGGGCTAGACCAAATGAAACCAAATCTGCTAGAGAGTCATATTCCGCACCAAATGCACTTTGAGTATTTGTAAGTCGGGCTACACGACCATCAAGTGTATCCCACATCATAGCAATCATTATTGAGATAGCAGCTATAGTGAAATCACCATTTATTGATGAGATAATTGAATAGAAACCAGCAAACATGCCAAACGTTGTCAAAACGCTTGGCAGTATGTAAATTCCTCTTTTTCTTGGTATTTTTTCAGTCATAACTTTTTATAAAGCTGACATGATCAATTAAGATTAGTTTTTAGACTGATCAACTAATTTATTTTTTGCAATCCAAGGCATCATTGAACGTAAGCTTTCACCGACAGTTTCAATTTGGTGTTTACGCTGAACATCACGACGACCCGGCAAATCACCAACATTATTGATAAACTCTTTGGCAAAAGAACCACTTTGAATTTCACTTAAAATTTTCTTCATCTCAGCCTTTGTTTCGTCCGTAACTATTCTAGGACCTCTTGTAACATCACCATACTCTGCAGTGTTAGATATTGAATAACGCATATTTGCGATACCGCCCTCATAAAGTAAATCTACGATTAACTTGAGCTCATGGAGACATTCAAAATAAGCCATTTCAGGTTCATATCCGGCCTCGACCAGTGTTTCAAATCCAGCCTGAACTAAGGAAGTAGTTCCTCCACACAAAACAACTTGCTCACCAAATAAGTCAGTTTCAGTCTCTTCTCTAAAGCTTGTTTCAAGGATACCAGTTCTTCCGCCACCAATTGCTGAGGCATAAGACAGTGCAATTTCTTTAGCGCTACCTGTTGCATCTTGTTGAATTGCAATCAAATCTGGAATACCGCCGCCCTTCACAAACTCTGAACGAACAGTATGGCCTGGCGCTTTTGGCGCAATCATAATAACATCAAGATCTTTCCTGGGCACAATCATGTCAAAATGAATATTTAGACCATGGGCAAAAGCCAAAGCAACCCCTTGCTTTAAATTGGGCTCAATATTTTGTGAATAAATACTTGCTTGAAACTCGTCAGGTGCCAAGACCATAACAACATCTGCCCATCCACTTGCCTCTTCGACAGACATAACTCCCAAACCTGCCTCTTGAGCTTTAGTCGCAGAAGATGAACCCTCTCTAAGACCAACAACTACTTCTACCCCTGAATCCTTTAGATTGTTCGCGTGGGCATGTCCCTGTGAACCATAGCCAATAATAGCTACTTTTTTGCCTTGAATAATTGAAAGGTCTGCATCTTTATCGTAATATCTATTCATTTTTTTTCCTATAATTTAGATTAGTTTTTTTCCTCTTGAAATCCCAGTAACTCCTGTTCTTGAAATTTCAATAATATTTGATGGTTCAATTGCATCCAAAAATGCATTAATTTTCTTTGTCTTTCCTGATACCTCTATGGTGTATATTTTATCCTTGACATCAACCACTTTACAGCCAAAGATTTCCACCAACTCCTTTAAATCAACACCCTCTTTCGAAGTTGATGATATCTTAGCAAGCATTAACTCTCTTTCAACATGATCTTGACTAGTCAAATCACTCACTTTAACTACTTCGATTAGTTTGTTGAGCTGCTTTACGATTTGTTCTAGTACACGCTCACTTCCGGAGGATACAATTGTCATTCTGGAGAGAGTTGGATCATTGGTTTGAGCTACTGTAAGTGACTCAATATTAAAACCTCGTTGCGTAAAAAGACCTGCAACTCTTGATAAAGCTCCTGCTTCATCTTCCAATATTACTGAAATAATATGTCTCATAAACTATACCGCGTTAAAGTCTGTCTCATCTTTGGATACCATAGCATCTCTACCAGCAAGCAACATATCACAATGTGCGCCGCCAGCAGGAATCATTGGGAATACATTTTCTGAAGGGTCAGTCATAATATCAAGAAAAACAGTACGATCTTTCTGATTAAAAGCCTCAATTAAAGCAGGCTTTAAATCCTCTTCCTTTTCAACCTTAATGCCCAAATGGCCATAACTTTCTGAGAGCTTTACGAAGTCTGGCAAAGCATCCATATAGGACATAGCATAACGCTTCTCATAAAAAAACTCTTGCCATTGCCTTACCATTCCTAAATACCCATTATTTAGATTAATAATCTTAACTGGCGTAGAATATTGAAGCATAGTTGAGAGCTCTTGAAGCATCATTTGTATACTCCCCTCACCTGTCACACAAGCTATATCTTTCTCTGGCATGGCAAGTTTAGCACCCATTGCGGCTGGCAAACCAAAACCCATGGTTCCAAGACCGCCAGAATTAATCCATTGCCTTGGCTCATCAAAAGGATAATATTGTGCAGCCCACATCTGGTGCTGTCCAACATCTGAAGTCACGATAGCTTTACCTTCTGTTACTTCATATAAGGTTTCTATTACTGACTGAGGCTTAATAACCCCTGGAAACTTAGAGTAGGCCAGAGAGTCAACTTTTCTCCAATCTTCAATTTGTGTCCACCACTTAGATATATCCTCATGTTTTTTATCTTTTAACTCGTCAATTAACGCTTGAAGGACTTGTTTTGTTTGACCGACAATTGGAATATCAGCAACAACATTTTTGGAAATTTGAGATGGGTCAATATCAATATGAATAAATTTTGCAGTTGGACAAAATTTCTCTAGGTTTCCTGTAATTCTGTCATCAAAACGAGCACCGATAGCTACAACACAATCAGAACCATGCATTGCCATATTAGCCTCATAAGTACCATGCATTCCCAGCATCCCAAGTGACTGCTTATCAGTCATAGGGTAAGCTCCCAAACCCATAAGCGTCTGTGTAATTGGGAATTCAAGCATACGTGTAAATTCACGAAGCTCCTCTGAAGCGTTGCCAATAACACAACCACCGCCTGCATAAAGAATTGGTTTTTTTGATTTTGAAATTAGTTCAGCTGCTTTTCTGATTTGACGGTTACTTGGTTTTGTAGTTGGCTTATAAGAACGCATTTCAATAGATTCAGGATAATCCTCCAGCTCCATCTTTGCAATAGTAATATCTTTTGGAATATCAATAACTACCGGACCAGGTCTGCCCGTCGTCGCAATGTGGAAAGCTTTTTTGACGGTACTAGCGATTTCACTAATATCTCTTACAAGAAAATTGTGTTTTACGCATGAACGAGTAATGCCTGTAGCATCAACTTCTTGAAAAGCATCCATACCAATGAGCGGAGAAGGCACTTGACCAGAAATCACAACCATAGGTATTGAGTCCATATGAGCAGTTGCAATTCCTGTAACAGCATTAGTGATTCCAGGACCTGAAGTCACCAAAACAACCCCCGGCTTGCCATTGGCTCTTGCATAACCATCTGCACCATGGGCTGCACCTTGTTCATGACGAACAAGGATATGAGTAATTTTGTCCTGCGATTCGATAGCATCATAGATATGAAGGACTGCGCCCCCAGGATATCCAAAAACGTGATCAACACCTTCTTTTTGAAGACAATCTATAAGTATTTCAGCACCATTCAATTCCATCGCTAATAACGGTAATTTAAAAGTTTTCGATTATACCCAAAGAATTTAACTCGTAAAAGACTATGTTGCAAGCTGATTTGCTTTTATAACAAGGGGAAGGAGAGTAAAATTATTTGTTTACTAAAGGTCGTTTTGCCAATCTTCAGAATAAAATTGTATAGGTGAATCAGCTTCCTCATAAGTTTCAATACTAAATGCTTCTGGCTGGGAAAGAATTGCTGAAAGTAACTGATCATTGAGCATATGCCCCGTTCTAAAACCTTCATAGTGACCTATCACATTACCCCCTAAAAGGAAAAGGTCTCCAACAATATCTAAAATTTTATGTTTAACAAATTCGTTGTGATAACGCATACCATCTTCATTGAGAATGTCATCATCCGAGAGAGCAATTGCATTATCTTTGCTCGCTCCTAATGCAAGATTTTGTTTCTGAAGCATCTCAACATCTCTCTCATAGCCAAATGTTCTTGCTCGAGATATCTCCTTTAAATAAGACTGTTTTGAAAAATCAATGGTTAACTTTTGCCCACTCTCTTTTATTTTTTTGTGATCAAAATCTATCTCTAATGTCACTTTAAAGCCATTATGAGGTGAAACTTGTGCCCATGACTCTCCGTTTTCAACTCTTATATTGTTTTTAATGACAATAAATCTTTTGGGTGCGTCTTGCTCTTCAATACCAGCGGACTGAACCAAAAAAATGAATGGAGCAGAAGATCCATCCATAATCGGCACTTCAAATGAATCAAGCTCAACCAATAAGTTATCTACACCAAGAGCTGAAAGGGCTGACATTAAGTGTTCTATCGTTGATACTTTAACGCCTTGATTTTCAAGGCCAGTTGACAATACAACCTCATTAACGAAAGCACTATGTGCGTGAACCTGTTTTCCGCCAGCATCTAATCTTTTAAAGACAACGCCATGATCTTTAGCTGCAGGAATCAATGTTAAATTGACTACCTTTCCGCTGTGGATTCCGACACCGCGAGCTTTGACTATTTTTTTAATTGTTCTTTGTTTAATCATAAATTAGAAATTACCTACAATCGCTTTCTTTAATTTACCCATAACACTTTTGTCTTTATTGGAAACTATAAATTTAGCCTTGTTTAAATCACCCTCATGCAAAAGAAGGCCAATACTTCCCGTATATTTATAGTCTGTAAGTATAGTTTCTAATCCTGAAATTCTGGATCTTTGAATTTTTCCTATTTTAACTCTTTTAGAGAAATAACCTCGTACAAGTTCTTCGATTGATTTGATTTCAGAACCGCCCCCACAAAGAACAAAGCCTGACTTGATAATCGTATCTAAATTGTGATGCTTAAGTTCATTTTTAATTACCTGAAAAATCACTAGATAGGTCTGTTCAATAACTTCAGACAAATCAAGACTAGAGAGCTGACGCTCCTCTTTCGTTCCCTGAGTGAAATCAATAAACTGGTCATCACTTTGAGATATAGACTTTGAAACACCATAATTTTCTTTAAGTCTTTTTGCCTCCTCTAAAGAAGTGTCAAACGCATAGGCAATTTCTTGAGTTACCTCATCACCGCCCATTGCAATGACTCCGCTATGCACAATGCCCTCCTCTTGGAATACAGAATAGCTTGTGACTCCTGCACCAATATCAAGAAGACATACGCCACCATTTTTCTCCTCTTGAGTCAGAACTGCTTGAGATTTAGCTATTGAGTTCAGGACAATCTTATCAACCTCAAGATTACTCTGCTTGAGGCAGCTTTCAACGTTCCTAACACTTGAACTTGATACAGTAACAATATGAACTTTAGACTCCAAAACTTGTGCTTCCATGTCCATTGGATTATCTACAACGACTGACTCATTAATCGTAAACTTCTTTTTTATGATGTGTAGTTTTTCTTTGTTGGTTGGGGTTGAAATGGCCATAGCAGATTCAAGAACTGAATCCAAGTCTTCTTTCCTAACAAATTCATTTACAGGGACCTTGCCCTTTCCATCAATACAGGTTAAATGAGTATCTGATATATTGACACGAAAAAGCACTAAGTCAACTCCAAAATTTTCTTGAGTTTGTTCAATTAACTTGTTAATTTGTTTAGACAAAGAGTCAATTGAAAAAATAGAACCTCTTCTAACGCCTTTAGATGGGCAAACATTATGGCCAATTATTCTAAGGTTATCATCATCTTTTTCAGCAACTAGCAAAGAAATCTTTTCTGTTCCGATATCGATACTTGCTACAAAGTGATTGCCTGCCATATTAAATTATTAGAAGAAGTTTTATATAAAAATTTTACCAAACTATTAAAAGCTTTTAATCTCAGTTGAACTATTTTTTTTAAAATCAAACCAATCATTTAATTGATCCAAGCCTACTATTTTTCCACTTAACAATCTTCTGAATAATTTTGCATTGGCCTCACCGTGATATAAGCCTAAGATATGGCGAGTCATTGAACGAATTGGAACGCCATTTTGACTTTGTTTTTCAATGTAAGTCATATATATTTTTAAAATTTGTTCTCGACCTATCAAAATATTTTTTTCATCAAATATTGTTTTATCAATTTCTCTAAGTAAAAATGGATTGTGGTAAATTGACCGCCCCATCATAACGCCATCAACAAGCTCTAGGTGTTTTTTTACATCCTCACAACTTTCAATGCCTCCGTTAATGGTTATTTTCAAAGGAGGAAAATCTTTCTTTAGTTGATAAACCCAAGAGTAATTGAGTGGAGGTATCGTTCTATTTTCTTTCGGGCTTAATCCTTTTAACCAGGCTTTTCGCGCATGCACTATAAAGTGTTGGCAACCCTTATTGCTTATTTGAAATACAAAGTCAGACAGCTCATCATAACTCTCCATATCGTCAATCCCTATTCTATGTTTTACTGTAACAGGAATCTCACACTTATCTGTCATACTTTCTACGCACTGAGCAACTAGGTTGGGCTCTTTCATGAGACAAGCCCCAAAGCTTCCAGATAGAACTCTGTCAGACGGACAACCCACATTTATATTAACTTCATCATAACCCCAGTCTTGAGCAATCAATGCGCATGCAGCCATTTCTTTTGGGTCACTTCCACCAAGTTGAAGAACAAGAGGATTTTCAATCGCATTAAAGTCTAGTAGTCGATTCTTGTCTCCCCTAAGGATAGCTTTCGTTGTTATCATTTCAGTATAAAGCTGGACATTTTTACTGATTAGACGATAAAAGTATCGACAATGCTTATCAGTCCAATCCATCATCGGGGCAATGGAAACTAATGAAGAATTCATTCGATCTTTGATGACAACTCTTCTAGTGCAAAGGCGATGCTTTGCGAGACAATGTCTGATCGAGCGCCAGAGTAAAATTGAGTGGTGGTTTCAACATTTCCATTAACAAAAAAACCAAAACATACCATACCTACCGGCTTTTCAGCAGTGCCTCCAGATGGGCCAGCAATACCTGTGACCGCTATTGACAGATTACTATTGGATTTGTGGCCTGCTCCAAAAGCCATTTCAAAGGCAACTTTTTCACTGACAGCGCCAAATAGCTCAATTGTCTTCGGATCAACGCCAAGCATGTTGACTTTAGACTCATTACTATAGGTTATGAACCCACAATTAAAATAAGAAGATGCTCCGGCAATTGAGGTTAAAGAACTTGATAACGAGCCGCCTGTACAAGACTCGGCTAGAGCGATTGTGTATTGCTTTGAAAGCATTAGTTCGCTCAAATGCTTGGCTTTTAAATAGGACATTAATTTTTTCCTTTTAATGCAGAATGGATAATCTCATAAACGTCCTTTGACAGCTTATCTCTCTGAATTATAGAGTTAAGTTGCAGCTCTTGAAGTTGAGAGTACTGAGAAGTAAATCGTCTCCAATGATTATAGATTCCAGCAAACCTTGCTGCAATCTGAGGATTTAAATGATCTAGCTCAACAATAACTTCTGTTAAAAGCTGATAACCCTCCTGGCAATGAAATTGCATACTGTTTTGACTGAAAGAGCCAATCAATGAACGAATTCTATTTGGATTTGTCATAGAAAACAATTCATGCTTCATTAAGTCTCTAATATCTTTAACAGATGTGACTGATGCAAGGCACTGAGCACTAAACCATTTATCTATGACCTGAACATCTGACTGATGCTGATCATAAAACTGTGCAATGACCTCAGTTCGGTATCGGTTTTTCGAGTCAAGTAAGCATTGAAAAGCTCCAAACTGATCTGTCATACAATCTGCATTTATGAATTGCTGATAAGCAATATCAAGTTCACCTAGCTTAGACAAATAACTTAAGCATTTATTTTTGAGCGCCCTTTCACCAATAGATTGAGTGGATAAATCAAAAGCTTTAGTATGGTTTAATTGATGATACATCTCTAAAAGCTGTTTTTTAAAGGCACTTGCAACTGAAAGAATCGATTGATTTCGTTGATTGTGGACTTCCTCGACATCAATTTTTCCAACATTTTGATGGATAATTTGCTCTGACGGGAGACTGATCATTTCAGATAAAAGTGCATAGTCAGATTCATTATTAAAAAGATTTTCAATCATTTCAAATAAATCTTTCTCAATGACTTGCTCTGGATTAAGGATGTATTCTAACCATAAACTTTGAACACTATCCCAACGATTAAATGGATCGGTGTCACATGACGCGAGATATATTTTATCTTGCATTGAAAGGGTTGAACTGACTTTAATTGGCGCAGAAAAGCCTCGAAACCATGAAGGAACTGGCTTACTCTGAACGTTATTAAATGAAATTGTTTTTACAAGTTCATCAATAATAATAAGGTCAGATTCAATTTCCAATCCATCTTTATCAATCAAACCAAATTGATTCGGAATCACAAAGGGAGTTTTTTGATTTTTTTGAGTAAAGGTTGCACTGTAAGTTTGTTGATTTGAATCATATTCATCTTCAACACTAACTTCAGGAGTTCCTGCTTGGGAGTACCAAAGCATAAAACTTTCGAAATTTTCAAAATTTGCATCCGCCATACTCGCTACCAAATCATCTATTGTGACTGCATCGCCATCATGCCTCTCAAAATATAATAGCATTCCTTTTTGAAAGCCGTCTTCTCCTAAAATCGTATGAATCATTCGAATAACTTCAGCACCTTTTTCGTAAACTGTGGCAGTGTAAAAATTATCCATTGCAATATATGACTCTGGCCTTACAGGGTGAGCCATAGGCCCAGAATCTTCGGCAAACTGTCTTGTTTTAAGTTGAACAACATCTGTAATTCTCTGGATTGCTCGAGACCTTAAATCGGAAGAAAACTCCTGGTCTCGAAAAACGGTTAGACCTTCCTTTAAACTCAGTTGAAACCAGTCCCGACAGGTCACCCTATTACCAGTCCAGTTATGAAAGTATTCATGACCAATGATAGATTCAATTCTTATAAAACTTAAATCTGTTGATGTTTCTTGGTTTGCTAAAACACAATCTGAATTAAAAATATTCAAACCCTTATTTTCCATCGCACCCATATTAAAGTCATCTACAGCAACAATCATGTAGACATCTAGATCATAACTCAAATTAAATCTTTTCTCGTCCCACTCAAATGCCTTAATTAAAGACTCCATCGCAAAAGCAGTTTTGTGCATATTGTGAGGTTCAACATAAACCCTTAAGTCAACTTTTCTTCCTGTTGAGGTGACATATTCATCTTGAAGAAAATCTAATTTGCCAGCTACTAAAGCAAACAAGTAGCAAGGTTTGGGTGTTGGGTCATGCCAAGTAGTTTGAGTACTGGTTTCTTCAATCAAGTTTCCATTACTAAGGAGAACGGGGTAGTGCTCTCGGTTTGCATTTATCTTTGTCGTAAAAACACTTAAAACATCGGGCCTATCAAGGTAATAGGTAATTTGTCTAAAGCCCATTGCCTCACATTGCGTGCAGAAATTGCCACTGGATTGATATAAACCATTTAAATCTGTTTTGCTTTCTGGATGGATTCTTACCTGAACTTCTAAAACAAAATCATCTGGTGGATTAAGTAAAAATAATCCATCCTCTTTCGATTCATACTTAGCATCATAGCCATCCACTTTGATTGATAGTAGCTCAAGTGATTCTCCATTTAAGAACAGCTCATCAACTGAATTGTTGACAACTGGATTTTTGTAAAAAATAATACGTGACGAAACGATAGTCTCAGTATCTCCAAGAGCAAAGTCAAGCTCGGTTGTTTTAATGAGGTGACTGCTTGGACGATAATCCTTCCTAAAAATAGGCTCTGGCATTAGATTAGAAATAGTAGCACTCCTAAAAGAATTCGATAAACAACAAATGGAAGAAAGCCAATCCTTTCTATCAGTCTAATAAAAAATACAATTGTCAAATATGATGTTAAAAATGCAACTGCAAAACTAATTAAAAGAATTAGCCAATCAATTTGGTTTGAGTCTTGGGACAATTCAATCGTTTTTAATATTGTTGCAAGGATAATCACTGGGATTGACAAAAGGAATGCGAATTTAATTGATAAACTTCTGGAAAGACCTATGAAAAGTGCTGCAGTAATGGTAATGCCTGAGCGCGAGGTACCGGGAATTAATGCCAAGGCCTGGAAGCATCCTATAATTAAAATGTCTGTACCTTGAATCATTTCACGAGATTTACCCAGAGACCTGTTTATCCAATCAGACAGTCCAAGCAGAATGCCAAAAAAAATGGTTGCAAAAGCAACAACTTGAAAACTACGAAGATGGGCTTCAATAGCGTCATTAAAAAAAAGACCGGTCATTCCAACTGGAATTGTCCCGAGAAGGACGCCCCAAGCAAGCATTGATTCTCCTTTCATTTTTCTATTTGCAATAGATGAGAAAAAATCAGCTCCAAGTGAAATTAGAGTGGATCTGTAATATAAAATAACAGCGCAAAGGGTGGCAAAATGAAGAATGACATCGAAAGCAAGACCTTGGTCAGGCCAATCCAAAAATTTTGGTAGGACAACCAGATGTGCAGAGGATGAAACAGGTAAAAATTCGGTAAAACCCTGAATAAAGGCTAGAGTAATTGCTTGAACAATATCCATATTAATTATTATAGCCTTTCAATTAAGTTTTGCTCTTTGAAGCCATCTAATTTTACTGATTGTTTCTTTGTAAGAGCCATAACTTTAAAAACCTCACCCATAGCCCCAGGCATCACTAGTTGCTTTATCTCTTGAGCAAGTTTAATTTTGTTCTCCTCATTCTCTTCACTAATAAGGAAGTTTTCAATACCCAATGAAATTAAAAACATGGACTGAGTGGAATATCCATCAACCTTAAAGCCAGCATCAATCGAACTTTTAGCGATGTCTGTAAAGTTAACTGAAGCCGTTATATCTTGATCTCCTATATGAATAAAAGGATTATTGTTTGATTTGTGTTTATGAAAACACTTCAAGGTGCCGTCACTTCGCTGGGAATGAAAGTATTCAGCCCGACTCATCCCATAATCGATTAATAGGACAGTTCCTTCGCTCATGAGGTCATAAATAGATTTTAGCCAGCCATCAGATTGATTGCTTATTTCAGTCGTGTAACCTTCAGGCAAGTCGTCAGCATGAGGAACTTTAGATTGAGAATAGGGTTGCTCAAACCTTTTCCATTGAAAACAATTATCAGCATATTCAACCCCTAACTCATAAAACTGATTGTTTAAGAGTGTGACTCGTTTGATTGGAAATGCATCCAGAACCTCATTAGCAACGACCACTCCCTTAAACTTACTAGGAAGCTCAGTTAGCCACTCAACACGATCATAAATTTCTGGCAAAGCCCTTTTAAGAGTCCCCTGCTGTATTTTTTTAAGCTGTGCACTCAATTCAATAATAAAGTATTTTGCAGGTAGTGAATTTTGTCTGCCCAATTCAAAAAGGATTTGCGCAGCAAGTATTCCACTTCCAGCCCCAAACTCTAGAATATTTCCATTATTTAAGACCTGTTTACACTGCCTTGCTAGACAAAAGCCAAAAAGATCAGACGTTTCAGGCGCTGTAATAAAGTCACCCTTATGGCCAAATATCGTTTTATTCGATCGATAGTAACCGAATTGATGATGATACAAAGCAAGATTCATAAAGACATCAAAACCGATTGGATTGTTATTGTCTTTGATGGTTTTAGATATAATATCTTCAAGATTCATATGTGAAAATATTTTATACTGTGAACGCTATCCAAATTTTATAAAACAACAAATACAATTATCAAGGGAATTCAATGAAAACAGCATTAATTACCGGTGGTGCAGCTCGAATTGGTGCTCAGATTGTTAAAACGCTTCATCATAATCAATTTAACATTATTATCCACTGTAATCATTCACAAAATAAAGCGCAACTGCTCTGTGAAGAACTTAACTCAATTAGGAATAATTCTGCAGAAATAATTTCAGGTGATTTAAAAAATATTGACGAACTCGATGCTTTGGTGAGCTCAATTAAGTCACTAGACTTATTAGTCAATAATGCATCTATTTTTTATCCAAAATCAGTTGATAATAGTGAGTTACAGGATTGGGATGATGTATTAAATATTAACCTAAGGGCGCCTTTTTTCTTATCCAAGGGACTAAGTAAAACATTATCAAAAAATGATGGCTCAATCATTAATATTATTGACATTCATTCTGAGAGGCCATTAAAAAACTATGCCATTTACAACATCTCAAAAGCTGGTCTAAAAATGCTTACTCAAACCCTAGCAAAAGAGCTTGCACCAAAAATAAGGGTCAATGGCGTTTCCCCAGGGTCAATTCTTTGGCCTCAGGACGATGCTAAAATCTCAGTTGATGAAAAAAATCTTATGCTCGAAAGGATAGCACTTCATAGACAAGGCTCTCCTGAGGATATTGCTGATACAGTTCTATTTTTAGCTAACTCAAACTATATCACGGGACAAATAATCAATATTGACGGGGGTCGCACCCTAAACCAGTAATCATGATGAGTAGGTCAATATGTGGTATAATTTGCAGGTCGAACATTTTTTTTTGACTAACAAGAATTTTTTTACAATATTTCAAAAAATAAGAAAATCGAAATATTGTAACAATCTATTTTTTTTATGGGCTTATTGTTGCCGCATATATAACTTATTTAGTAATTGATGATTTTTTTTAATCAAACCTTAATACCTATTCAATACTTAAGTATTGGGAATATGCACGTGCTCAATAGTCCAGATATAACAGGACTTCATAATGAATCACATTCTCATAAACGCTACCCACAAGGAAGAGATCCGGGTTGCAATTGTCAGGAATCAAAAGCTTACTGGCCTTAATATAGAAACTAGCCTTAATAGGAAAACTAAGGGCAATATCTACAAAGCCAAAATTTCTCGTGTAGAGCAATCCCTTGAGGCTGCTTTTGTTGACTACGGAAAAGAAAAACATGGCTTCTTACCATTTAAAGAAGTCTCTCCTTTTTTTGCTGAAGGCGTTAACCCAAAGGGCGATAAACTAACCATAAGCGATGTCCTTAAAGAGGGACAAGACATCATTATTCAAGTTGAAAAAGAAGAGAGAGGTAATAAAGGAGCCGCTCTTAGCACCTATATAAACTTGGCAGGTGCTTATATGATTTTGACGCCTAATAACCCAAAAAGCTCTGGAATTTCAAGGCAAATTAATGCTTCAGATCGTCAAGATTTAAAGGATTTACTTCCAAAGCTTAATGTTCCAAAGCATTCGGGATTAATCATCAGAACTGAAGGAGCCGGAAGAGGTGTTAGCGAACTTCAGTGGGAAGTTGATCACTTAACTCAACTCTGGAAATCAATTAAAACGGCAACCAAAAGTCAGGATGCTCCTTTTTTAATATACCAAGAGAGTGATATTACGATTAGAGCTATTCGTGATTATTTGAGGGAGGAAACTGATAGCGTAATCATTGATGACTTAGAGACCTACCAAAAAGCGCGTGATTTTACAAATTTTGTAATGCCTCACTACCTAGATAAAATAAAGTTCTTTGATGTAACTGATCACTCTCTTTTTGCTCATATGAGTATTGAGGCACAAGTTAAAAATGTCTTTAATAGGGAGGTTGCATTGCGCTCAGGAGCAACTATTGTATTTGATGCCACAGAAGCCCTCACAGCAATAGATATTAACTCCGCAAGGGCAACAAAAGGAAAAAGTATTGAAGATACTGCCTACAAAGCTAACCTGGACGCTGCTGAAGAAATTGCCTTACAACTTCAACTAAGAGATATTGGCGGCCTTATTGTCATTGACTTTATTGATATGGCATCAGAATCCAATAGAAAAGCAATTGAAAAGTTAATGGAAAAAGCGACCGCTAATGATAGAGCTCGCGTCCAGATTGGAAATATTTCAAGATTTGGGTTGTTAGAGTTATCACGACAAAGATTGATGAACTCAGTTGCAGAATCAACCGGAAAAACTTGTTCAGTATGTAATGGAAGTGGAGCCAATCCAACCATACCATCATTGTCATTAAGAATTATTCGCCAACTAGAGGACAACCTCAACTCAAGCAAAAATAGTGGCGATATAACTATTCAGTCAAGTGTTGAAGTTATTACATACTTATTGAATGAAAAGAGACAAAACATCATCGAAATGGAAGAGAAGCATAGTATTAAAATTACGCTACTTCCAAATCAATACATGCATTTCCCTCACTATACAATGAACAAGCAGAAAGAGGACAAAAGATCTCTCCATAAGAGTTTCCAAGGCATATCAAAACCTCAAGAAAATCCGAATGTGATTAATTATATTGATAAACCTGATACCCCTGCGATTTCAACCAATCAGCCATCAACAAAGATGCCTGAAAAGAAAGTCTCGTTTATGAGCAAACTGACTGAAATTTTCTCTTCAGATAAAAAACCTGCCGAGAAATCGAAAAATACGAGAGCTCCAAGTCGAAACAGAAGCCGGAATCAGAATCGAAATCAGAATAGGAATAAGAATAGGAATCAAAGTCAGAATAATAATTCTGAGGAAAATCAAAAAAATACTAATAATTCAAAACCCTCTTCTAATCAACCTAAGAATGAAGCTCAAAAAAATAAAAGCAATCAAAATAGAAATAGGAACCGAAACAAAAACCAAAAAAATACTGAAAATTCTCACCAAAAGCCAACTGAGGTAGTCACTAAGCCTGTTGAAGTTGCTACTAAGCCAACTGAGGTAGTCACTAAGCCTGTTGAAGTTGTTACTAAGCCAACTGAGGTAGTCACTAAGCCTGTTGAAGTTGCTACTAAGCCAACTGAGGTAGTCACTAAGCCTGTTGAAGTTGTTACTAAAATAGATAAAAAGACTGACTCTAAGACTTCAAAGAAAACAGCTCGAAAACCAGCAAGAAAGACGACTTCAAAAGCTAAACCTAAAGCTGAGGATAATTCTGAAAATTCAACAGAGAGCAATTCGAAATCAATAGAAAAATTAGACGAAAAAGCTTCTTAAGATTTTATGAATAAATTTAGTGTAATTGGAAATCCTATAAACCATAGCTTGTCGCCTATGATTCATCAAGAATTTGCAAAAGAATTCGGCATTGATTTATCTTATGAAAAAATTCTTTCGCCGGTTGATGCATTCAATTTGACGGCAGAAAAATTTATAAGCAGTGGTGGTCTTGGATTCAATATCACTCTTCCTTTTAAAATCAATGCATATAGTTTTTCAGAAAACTTAACTGAAAATGCAAAAGCTGCAGGTGCTGTCAATACCATCAACATTGATAACAATATCATCTATGGAGAAAACACTGATGGCGCTGGACTTGTTAACGACCTTGAAAACAATTTAGAACAAAAAATTAAGGATAAAGTAATCTTGGTTATTGGGGCTGGAGGCGCTACTCAAGGTATTCTGAAGCCAATACTGGACAAAAACCCTGAAAAAATTTTATTAGCTAATCGAACTAAAGAAAAGTCATTGATGTTGGCCACTAAATTTTCAAAATATGGAAAAGTTTGTGGGTTTGGCATTGAGCAAATCAAATCTAAACCTGTTGATATCATTATTAATGCAACAAGTGCCTCCATAGAAGGAAGTATGCTTGATTTACCTAAAGGGCTTTGTGAAGGTGCTTTGTGTTATGACTTAATGTATGGATCTGAGACACCATTTATGAAATGGGCACTTAAAGATTCAGCGCTCAAGGTTAGTGATGGATTAGGAATGCTAGTTGAACAAGCTGCACTCTCATTTGAATTTTGGCTTGGTAAAAAGCCTGCAACTTTGCCAGTAATTAATCTAATTAGGGAGACAGCCGACTTATAGTCCATTCACCCTCTTCACGCTCGTAAATAAATCGATCGTGAAGCCTATTTGCTCTCCCTTGCCAAAATTCAATACTTTGAGGTATAACCCTATATCCACCCCAAAATTCAGGTAATGGAATCTCTCCATTAGAAAACTTCTTTTTCATTGATTCAAACTGTTCAATTAATATTGATCTTGATGATATTCTTGATGATTGCTCTGAAGCCCAAGCCCCAATTTGAGAGCCTTTTGGCCTTGATGAAAAATACTTGAGAGATTCTAATTTTGAAATTTTTTCAACTTTGCCAATAATCTTAACTTGTCTTTCCAAAGCAAGCCATGGAAAAAGAATTGCTGCTTGTGGATTCTTTTGCATTTGTTTTGATTTTTTAGATTCATAATTTGTATAAAAGACAAAACCTTTTTCATCAAAGTATTTAAGAAGCACCGTCCTTATTCCAATAGAATCGTCTGAGGTTGCCAGGCTCATCGCTGTTGGTTCAACGATATCAGACTCCATCGCTTGAGAGAACCATAAAGAAAACTGCTCAACTGGGCTACTTTTAAGATCTTCTTTATTGATACCACTTTGAAGAAACTCTTTTCTAAGACTACTTAAATCACCTTTTGTTTTCATGATAATATAATTAAAAAGGAATTAAATTGCTTTTTTTTGACTCGGTTAAATGTTTCGTAATTAATGATTTAACTGGAGGAAAGCGATCTGCAAACTTTAGAACTAATTTTCGAATTTGCTTAGCTTTAACGTCGTCATTTGTAAACAATGAAACAACGCCATTGGTTCCAAAATACATTAACCTTGATAGGTGGATTTGTTTATTTTCAAACCCCCTTAAAACCCCATCTGATCCAATATCTACTCCAGATTTTATAGCCTTAGCGATTGAGCTGGACAGAATGTCTTGCCCCCTAAGACCTAAATTAAACCCATGCGCAGTCACGGGATGCATTCCAACCGCAGCATCTCCAATGAGTGCAAAACGAGTCGATCTAAACTTTTGAGCATAAACACCCACCAAGGGGTATGAGTATCTTTCTCCAATTTGTTCCATTGAACCTAAGCTACCATCAAAACCTTTACTTGCAAGCTCACAAAAATTTTCTTTATCCATATTAAGCATTTCATCTGCTTTATCAGTAGGAACAGTTAATACTACAGACGAGATATTGCCATTAAGTGGAAGTAGTGCAAGTGTATGGCCATAGTTAAAACACTCAAGCGCGGTCTGGCCATGGTCTTTTTCATGAGAAACTCTAGTAATTATCATTACCTTAGAGAAATCCTTCATAGTCGAAGAAATACCCATCTTACGCCTAATTTCTGAGAATCTACTGTCAGCCGCAACAAGAAGTTTAGAATGAACAGTTTCTCCGCTGGATAGAATAACTTTAGCGTCTGAGACACTTGTTGACACTGATTCAACAGAAATTTCATTAATGATTGTTAAATTTTCTGAAGAAGATGCTTTATTGTACAAAGCGAGTCGAATTAAATGGTTTGGAACAAGATAACCCAACGCATCAAATGAAGATTTTTTTGCGGCAAAGTTTAATAATGAATCTGAATCACCATCAAAAACCTTCGCTTCTTTCAAGAGACTTACACTAGTTTTATCAATTAAATCCCATACGCCTAACTTTTGTAAAATTTTTAATGAGTTATGAGTCAGAGCGGTCTCTCTACCATCAGGCCTAGGGTTTGAAATAGACTTCTGTGTTGACTTTTCGACAACTAACACGTTTAAATTTAAATCAATTAATGAACAAGCAAAGCTCAGACCTGCAGGGCCAGCCCCAACAATAATTACATCATAATTTTTTTCTGTATTTAATTGATTCATCTAAATTAAATGTCGATTAATAAAAGTATTATTTTGCTTTTGAATCTTCAATTTTCTTTAACCAATAAGCGCTTTTCTCAAGATCTTGGTCTACCCCAATACCTTTTTTATACATTTCAGCAACTTTTATTTGAGATTCTAAATTGCCTTTTCTTGCAGCAAATATATAGTTTTCATATGCTAAAACATAACTCTGTTCAATACTCTCTCCAAATTCATACATCACACCTAAGTTATATTTTGCATCTAGATAGCCTTGTTCAGAAGCTAAATTTAACCAATAAAAAGCTTTATTTAAATCTTTTGTGGCGCCAGCCCCAAGATAATATAAAGCGCCTAATGTATATTGGGCTTTGGGATCCGATTGATCTGCTGCAGTCTTTATGTACTCATATCCTTTTATATTGTCTTGCTCAACACCGATACCGCCAATGTGCATAACTCCAAGAGCAGTTAATGCATCTAAATTACCCGCTTTAGATGCTAGTTCAAAAGCTTTCAATGCCTTTTCGTACTCTTTTTGTTCAACCAGCACTTTGCCTCTCTCATATAGCCCCTCTTCAGCAACAACTGATGTATGACAAAGAAAAGAAAAAGTGATTAAAAATATTATCTTTATTAGAAAGAAATTAGATAATTTAGCGGTAATATTCATTAGGATAAAAAGTATTGATGATGAAGATATCTATTAAGAATGAATATTTTACATTTTTTTAGATCTTAAACACCATCGCGTGGAATAAACTCTAACACTGTTGCATTAATACAATATCTAGGAAGGCCATTTGGACCATCATTAAAAACATGGCCTAAGTGAATATCTGAGCTTACAGAGCGAATCTCAGTTCGCGTCATTCCATAGCTATTGTCAACTATTTCATAAACCTCATTATTAACTGGCTGTGTAAATGAGAGCCAGCCTGACTTTGAATCAAAACGATATGCAGTATCAAAAAGAGGTCTGCCAGAAAGTTTATCCACAAAAATACCTTCAGGGGTATCTTTAAATATTTGATATTGCACGCAAAATCTTTTATCCGTTCCTTCATTAAAAGCTACTTTATGCGGCTCAGAACCTTCACCTAATTTAAAGTCACCAAGAGCCCTATAAAACTCCTCAGATGACATTATTCCTTGGTGTGCCCAAATTTCTCTCCCATCTTCAATAAAGATAATAGTAGGAGTTGCCCAAGTTCGTGATTCAATTTCAAATCCATTTAAAGCTGATGCGGGGGTTGATCTAAGTGGAATTGTTCCTTGATATTTTGAAGTAACCTTTCTTTCAAACTCTAAACAAAAGAGGCAAGTACCCTCCACCTCTGGACCGATAACAATTATTTCTTTACCACCTAAAGGCTCTATATCTTGACCAAACTGTTCATTTGAAGCTAGTTCGGTAAACTTTATGCCTGTCGAATGATCGGGACAGTATCCATTTGGATTACGGAGAAGGTAATCTTGGTGATAATTTTCTGCAGGCCAAAACTTTTCCAGAGCAGTCATTTCAGTAACAATTTCACCATAACCTTTTGAATTTAATAATTGTTGGTATTCTCTGCCAGTTTCAATAGCAATATTTTTTTGGTCCTCATTGGTCCAATAAATAGCAGATCGATAATTATTTCCAACATCGTTACCTTGTCTATCTAGCTGAGTAGGATCATGGATTTCCCAAAAGTTTTTAACTAAATCCTCAGTAGAAACTTGGCTAGTGTCATAAACAACCTTAACAGTTTCTGTATGGTTAATTAAAGCATTTTTGTTTTTAGCTTTTTCCTCATCAGAAAGTCCAATATTTTTTAGAACAGATAAAAACCCTTCACTTTGTATTCTTCTATTTTTGAGAACGTCTTCATACGTTGGATCTTCATAACTGCCTCCAGAGTATCCAGAAACAACGTCAACAACACCTTCAATACTCTCAAAGTTTTTTTCAACACCCCAAAAACAACCAGCTGCAAAGAAAATTTCTAAAATCACACTATTAATCCGTATATTTATTTAATCAATTGAAAATTGTACACTTTACCAATGAATTTATTGTGTTGAATAGATGAAGATTAAATATGTATAAATTAAATTAATTAGGATTTATCATGACAATTATAAGGTTTAATGTAATATTGGTAATTATGCTGAATTAAACTTCTACAGTAACTCTTTAAACTTATTAAGAGGATATTTTGTGAAACACCAAAAAAATAACATTGATTCTTCTGCTGACTTTCAAATATTAGAAAATTTTGAAAGGTTTGATCAAAAAAATGACGTTTTTAGGCGCTCTTGGTGGGATAAAACAATTCGTTCAAAAAAAACTGAACTTTTTTACTCTACCTATCGGGAGTCATTAAAAGCTTGGAGAAAGGCGGATGGTTTTACGCAGAAGGATTATGCGCTTAGAAATGCTTCTTGGCATGTAAGCGATATCTTAACCGAAATTAATACTGACAAGGATAGAAGGGAAGGCTTTTCAGATGTATTTACAATTCAAACTCCAGTTGCAAAAAATAGAATTAATCTTGGTACCGAAATACAAGCAAGCAGTGAAATAAAAAAAATTGCTCAAGCTTTTGGCGCTGGTCTAGTTGGAATTACTAGTTATGATAAGCGATGGGAGTATTCTAATAAATATAGTGACATGAGCTTAAAATCTTATCCTCCTGAAATCCCTTATACCTTAAGTAATGTAATTGTTATTGCTCAACCCATGGACTATGAGCTTATAAAAACTGTTCCTTCTGCATTAAGTGGCTCTGCAACTGGTCTGGGATATTCTCATGATGCACTCACAGTACTTTCGCTCACACAATATATTCGAAACCTTGGTTATGAAGCAATAGGAAGCATGAATGACACATCCTTAGCAATACCATACGCAATTAAAGCAGGCCTCGGGGAATATGGAAGAAATGGTTTGTTGATTACGAAAAAATTTGGGCCGCGTGTCAGATTAGGGAAAATTTACACTAACTTACCTTTGAAACATGACAAGCCAATTAAATTTGGTGTTAAAGAATTCTGTAATATTTGTAATCTTTGCGCCAAAGCGTGTCCTGTAAAAGCAATCCCAGAGACACTACCTTCTGAAAAAACTTATAACATTTCAAATATTTCTGGAGTTAAAAAGTGGTCAGTAGATGGAGAAAAATGCTTTAGTTTTTGGACTTCCCAAAACTCTGATTGCTCTATTTGTATTAGAGTCTGTCCATATAACAAAGACTACTCAAAATGGATACACAAGGTAGGTCTAAAGTTAGCAAGTACGTGGCTAAGACATATCATGCTTTGGCTTGATGTGAATTTAGGTTATGGCAAACGCCAAAAATCTACTCAATGGTGGACAAAAGATAATTTTAACTAGAAGTCTATTGAGCAATTTTTAAATAGCCCATTAGGTAAGCTTTTGATATTTTGACTTTATTAGTTTTTCTTTTAGAGTTAATACGCATTGTAAAGCCACTATCCGCAGAATTTCTTAAAAAATCATCACTCAAATTGAGCTCCAAAACTTCCCTGTATTGACAACTATTTGAAGTACAATTTGTTGCATTTTCAGAAATTACATTAATTTCTTGATTGTTACCATCACAACGCCCCCACTCGTCACACAGATTAGCAGAAATATAGTTTCTACTACTTCCAGACTTATGAATAAATGCAAGATTTAACTTATGAGAAATAATGCCACTATTTGAATTTTTTTCTCCCTTTAGGTGATATTCTTGTAGGTCAAGACCCGCTGACAAAATAGTAGCTAGCGACTCAGATATTTCAGCGCCAATGAACTTCAAGCCACTTTCAGAAACATTAACTAAATCAGAAAATTTATTAGACTCAACTTTATCGATCTCAGCCTGAATTTTTTCATCTTTAGCGTTAGTCAACTGTAAAGTTACAACTGAAATCATAAGGTCACTTTTAAGTTTTTTTGCTTCAATTAAATTTTCCTCATGAGAAAGACCCATTGCAAGAATTCTTTGTGTCTCTTCAGCAGAAGTAGAGACAGTTTCGAGCTCTAGGGAAGAACAACCAAAAATTCCAGCAGACAGAGTTATAAGTAAAATAAATTTTTTCATGGTAGGTTTAGACTAAGAGTTGCCATTATTATAGCTTAAAAAAATATTTTCTTAATTATAAGAATAATATTAATTGTTGGTAGTCGCGGGCAGATTCGAACTGCCGACTTCCACCATGTCAAGGTGACACTCTAACCAACTGAGTTACGCGACTAAGAAATCGAAATTATACTGATTCAAATGTTTTTTTGATAATCTTTTGAATATTACTTGCTGCCTCATATCTATTTGCGGCATTTTTTATCGGCCTACCCACAACAATATAATCTGACCCACTTTTAAAAGCTGTAGCTACATCAACCACTCGCTTTTGATCATCATTATTTGCAACAGGCCTGATACCAGGAGTAACACAAATTAATTTATTATCAACATACTCTCTAATGAATGGAACCTCCAAGCCTGATGAAACAATTCCATCGCAGCCAGCCTCAAATGCCCTTTTAGCTCTAGAGATTACTAAATCTTGAACATCACAAGCGAAACCTAAATCATCTAAGTCGCCGCGATCCAAACTTGTTAAAGCAGTAACTGCAAGTATTTTCAAATTATTTTTATTTTCAGATGCCCTTTCCATCAATGCTTGATTACCATGAATCGTAGCAAAGGTTGCTCCATAGTCACTTAATCTAGCAATTGCTCTTCCAACAGTTTCAGGTACATCAAAAAACTTTAGATCTACAAAAACTTTTTTGTCTTTCTTGATTAACCAGTCTAATAACTCAAAATACCCTCCAGTCATTAACATTTCCATACCAATTTTATAAAAATTGACACTATCATCAAGCTCAGAAACAATATCTTTAGCTTCAGAAACTTCTGGCACATCTAGAGCAAAAATTAATCGATCTTCAAGCTTAATATCTTTCATTGGAATAAAGGTTAAATTAAGATTGTTTATTATACTTTAAATACAAAAAAATTAGTTCTTTGAGATTGCATTTTTAACCAATTTAAAAACGATATTGGCAGCGCGCTCGCCCAAATGAATCTGGTCAAACAATAGCCACTGTCTTTTAGATCTTGCAATCTTATCCCAAGGTTGTTTAAAAATATAATGATGCATTACGCCCCCATAGATTCTCCTCAATAAGGGAATTGAATTTGGATTATAGTCATTAGTAAATGGGAACTCTCTTAAAGCTAAATCACTCCACATATTCTCATAAACTGGCAATAAAGTTAGGCTTTTCTCTTGAACTATCTGTCTTATAAAGTCATTAAACTGATTAATATGCTGGTTAATTTTTGAGTCTTTATTTTCTCCTATCGGAGGCAGAGTGCACAAAAACACCCTATTAACATCTTTGAGTTGGTTTAGTAATTCAGATAATAATTTTTGGTAATTCTTAAATGAAGGGATATTTGGAAGGTTGTTATTACGTTTGTAGCGCTTTCCAGATTTAGAATTAAAAGAAGCCATAGCATCGTTACTTCCAATCATCAAAATGACAACATCTGGATTGCATTTTAATATTGGCTTAAGTCTTTGGTGGACCTGCCATACAACGTCACCATTAATCCCCTCATTTAAAAATATATCTGATGGGAACTCTTTTCTTAATAGATCGACCCAACTAACTCCTATATTTCCATGGGTTAAAGAATCACCAATACAGGCAATAACTCTTTGGTTATTTTTTGACTTACGATTTAAATAATCAACAGCCCTTCCTTTAGGAGGTAAGGAAATAATTCTAGAAACATAAAAAAAAGCTGTTGCAACGCAAATTGCAACAGCTAATATGACTACTAGGACAACAATAGCCATGATGAAAAAATTAAATCTTTATGTTTTAATCAAGTCCATCAACTGTAACTTCGACTTTAATTACATCATCGTAAGGTCTTTTTTTGCTAGAGAATGAAACTTCAGCACCGTTGTAATCAACAGTGACTTTGTAATGACTCAATCTTTTTTCAATTTTCTGTCTAACTTTTTTCTCACATACTTCTTGAGTGACTATAGTTTGCTTGCCATTTGCTGCTGCTTTTTCAGCATCATTTGCGATAGAAGCACCCATCAGGATTCCAGCTAAAGTCATAATGTCATTTCCATCACCCTTGCCAAGTTTATTACCAATTGCCCCACCAATAACACCGCCAATAATCTCATTAGTAGCGCTTCCATCACCATTATTTTGAACCGTCTCTTTTATATAACATTCCTGATAAGGCTCTTCAACTCGAACCTGTTTATAAACCTTGTTTACTGAAACGACTGTTGCTGAATCTATAAATGATCCCGCAAAAGACATTTGCGTGACTGATAGTAAGAAAACAACTAATGAACTCTTAAAGTAAATTTTCATAATGAACTCCTGTAATAATTTCTCGTTTCTAATTCTAAAGATTAATCATGATTCAATTGTGTTTTATATGTGAAGATTAAATTAATACAAAAATAATCTTATAAAAAACGATACAATAATTATATACTTATTTAATTTTCTTTCTTTGAAATTCAACAACAACACACTTTATTACATTCATGACCCTATGTGCTCATGGTGTTGGGCATTTAAACCAATATGGCAAAAAGTCATTGTCAAGCTCCCTAACTATATTAATACTAAATACCTATTGGGTGGACTAGCTCCTGATACTGATGAACCGATGCCAGAAAAGACTCGCGAACATATCAAAGAAAACTGGAAAAGAATTCAAAATGTAGTTCCTGAAACAGAATTTAATTTTGATTTTTGGCATTCTAATGAGCCAAAAAGATCGACATATATTGCTTGTAGAGCAGTCATTAGCTCAAGAATACAGCATTCCAAATTTGAAACAACAATGATAAAGGGAATTCAACATGCGTATTACTTAGAGGCTCAAAACCCCTCAAATGAGAACGTTTTAATTGGTGTTGCTGAGAATATTGGCCTTAATGTTAAAAGATTTAAAGAAGACCTAAATTCAACAAAGGTAAACAATTCTCTCAAAAATGAAATTGAACTCTCTAGAATGTTGCCAATAAATGGCTTTCCTTCTTTAGTCTTATCAAAAGATAATGAACTAATTCAAATTGGAATAAACTACTTAGATGATAATTACATTATTAATCAAATAATTACTTGAATTAATAAAGATAACTGGCAATAATATACACCCTGCCTTGGTAGCTCAGCTGGATAGAGCACTCGCCTCCTAAGCGAGGGGTCGTAGGTTCAAATCCTGCCCAGGGCGCCAAACTAATTTTGATATAGCGCTCTTACCTTCAAAATTCCATCAACTTGCTTAATATTTTCAATAACTGAGCTAGGGATTTCTTCCTCAATATCAATTAAGGTGTATGCAAATTCTCCTCTCGACTTATTAAGCATGTCAACAATATTAGCTTCTTCTTCCGCTATAGCCTTTGTTATTTGTCGCACCATATTCGGTATATTTCTATGGGTAATGGCAAGGCGCTCACTTCCAGCTCTTGGCATTTTAGCGTCTGGAAAATTAACTGAATTGACGATATTTCCATTCTCAAGATAGTCCTTGATCTGTTTTACAATCATTACAGCGCAATTATCTTCGGCTTCTACAGTAGATGCTCCAAGATGGGGAAGTGCAATGACTCTTTCGTGGTTTTTTTTCTCATCAATTGGAAAGTCTGTGACGTAGTACTTTACCTTTCCACTATCAAGAGCTTTAACTAATCCATCCTCATCAACAATGCCGTCTCTTGACATATTGATTACTACACATCCTTCTGGAAGAAGCGCAATTCTCTTTGGATTTAATAAGTTTTTTGTAGCATCAACCAATGGGACATGAAACGATACAAAATCACTCCTTGAAAATAACTCATCTAAAGAGAGAGCTTCTTCAACTTCTGAAGAGATTTTCCAAGCATTTTTCTTAGAAATCGAAGGGTCGTAACCTATGACATCCATTCCAAGCATACTAGCTGCATTTGCGATTTCAACGCCGATTGCACCAAGCCCCACAATCCCTAGAGTTTTACCGGGTAGTTCTGACCCAGCGTACTGCTTTTTGCCATCTTCAACAGTGGATTTCAAGTTTTCAAGAGGAAGTTCATTCACATAACTCCAACCTTGACAAATGTTTCGACTTGCTAATAGCATTGATGAAATAACAAGTTCCTTAACAGCATTTGCGTTAGCGCCTGGTGTATTAAATACAACTACGCCATTTTCACTCATCTTTTGAAGGGGAATATTGTTGACACCTGCTCCAGCTCTTCCAACAGCTTTAAGGCTATTTTCAATCTCCATATCGTGCATTTTTGCACTTCGAACCAAAATAGCATCAGGGCTATCATTAGTCGTTGAAACATCGTAAGCATCTTTTGGAAATTTATCTAATCCGATGGATGAAATATTATTAAGTACCTGTATATTTTGCATTATCCAAAATCCTTTTCAAAATCGTTCATAAAGTTCACAAGAGCATCAACTCCTTCTTGTGGCATCGCGTTATAAATACTAGCCCTCATTCCGCCAACACTGCGATGACCTTTAAGTGCCAATAAATCTGCATCTTTCGAGCGCTCCAGGAATACACTATTGAGCTTTTCATCTGCTAACAAAAAAGGAACATTCATCCATGAGCGATATTTAACCGAAACAGGGTTAGAATAAAAATCTGAGCTATCAATTGCACGATATAACGTTTCTGCTTTCGTCTCATTAATTTTTTGTATAGCGCTTAGACCACCCTGTTCTTTTAACCATTCAAATACCCTTCCAGCTGCATACCATGGAAACGTTGCAGGTGTATTAAACATGGAATCATTATTGGCTTGTGTCGCATAGTCAAATAGCTTCGGTTGCCCATCAATAACGCTACCTATTAAGTCCTCTCTAACGATTACAATTGTTAGGCCAGATGGGCCAATATTTTTTTGTGAGCCTGCGTAAATGACGCCGTATTTAGAAACATCAATCTCACGCGATAGGATGGTTGAAGACATATCTGCCGCAATCGGCATGGAGACATCTGGAATATAATCAAACTCTAATCCTGCAATCGTTTCATTCGGTGTGTAATGAAGATAAGAAGCATCTTCATCAATCTTCCAGTTTTGAAAATCCTCAATATTAGTGAAGTTATTGCCTGAATTGTCAGTACATACATTCACATCACAGTAACGCTTTGCTTCAGCAATAGCCTTAACTGACCAGTGACCTGTATTTGCGTAGTTTGCCTTAGCTCCACCCCTAAGCAAATTAATTGGCACCATAGAGAATTGAGACGACGCGCCGCCCTGAAGAAAAAGGACTTTGTAATGATCTGGAATTGTCAAAAGTGATCTTAAGTCTTTTTCAGACTTTTTAGCAGCCTCCATAAAATCAACGCCTCGATGAGATATTTCCATTACTGATGCCTTAGAATTCTGATAGTCAATAAGCTCTTCTTGGATTTTCAGAAGAACTGGTTTTGGGAGCATGGCTGGACCGGCACTAAAATTGTATGCTTGTGTCATATTAAGATATTACACCTTATTTTTAAGTAAAAAAAAACGCTCAGGTGCGCCCAGTTAACTAAGCCCATCTAAACGTCATTGTTTTTTCAAATAACCACCGTTGGTTATTAAAAGACAACATTATACCAAGCCAGCAGAAAACTAACCATTTGCTTTATGACAAAATGTCAAAACGCGAATTTTTTTGAACTTAATGCAAAGTCTGTCAGTTTTGTGAATCATTAAAATATTCTAGTATTGTAAAATAGAGCTTCTTAATAATGAATCAAGCTTTTCTAATCTTTCAATGAAAACTCTCGTATTACATAGCCTTAAAACTTCAGCTGCAAAAAAACTTGCATTAGAGCTCAGGGGAGAGATTGAGGTTAGAAAAAATCACTTTAGAATTCACACTAAAAAAGACTTTGATATAGAAAATTTCAGGCTTTCAAACAACTTTGACCTTAACATTTTTGATAATAATTTTGATTATCAAAATATCAAACTCATGGTCAGCGATATGGACTCCACTCTCATTACAGTCGAAACGATTGATGAAGTTGCTAAGGAGGTTGGTTTGAAGGATGAGATATCCTTAATCACTGAAGCGGCAATGCAGGGTCATTTAGACTTCACTGAGTCATTTAAAAAACGTTTATCGATTCTGAAGGGAGTTAGTAATTCAAGCTTTGAGTCGGTTTATAACAAAAAGGTAGAATTTAGCCCTGGCGCAAAAGTATTAATTGAATATTTTAAGTCAAATCAAATTAGGACCGCAGTTGTCTCGGGCGGCTTAAGTTTTTTTGCGAAAAAACTTCAAAGTCAACTTGGAATAGATAACTGCAGGGCTAATAACGTAGAAATAATCAATCAATCAATTACTGGCAACGTGATAGGAAACGTTATTGATGCAAAAGAAAAAGCTAAATATATTGATGAGCTGTGTGACCAATACAAATTGAAGAATAATCAAGTCATTGCAATTGGCGATGGCGCCAACGATATAGAAATGATGAAAGTTGCAGGACTATCTGTTGCATACCATGCAAAACCTATACTCAAGCAATATTGCGACATTCAAATAAACTATGGTAGCCTTGCAAGTCTGATTGATTTTTTTGTAGATGCGTAATCTCAATAATTCAAATCATAAAAACTTTGAATGATGTAGTTCATATAAAAACCATCAATAATTCATTAAATTTTCTTCTCATTAAAATAAACTACTACCCTTTCAAACTTTAATCATCCTGCTATGAAATCAAAATCAATATTAATATCTTTATTACTATCCTTTTTTCTTTTCAGTATTTTCAATATCTCTAAAGCCGATGACCACCTTCATACTGTCAGCGGCTCTATTACTGGCTGCTCATCAAAACATGCTGTCCATGTTTTAATCTATGAAGAGTCTGGCTTCAAAGGCATGAATCACAGCCAAGAAATCATTTACAACCCCGCCAAAGGTGATAACTGTAATATATCCTTCAGCATGGAAGTTCCTTCAGGACCCTATGCATTAGCTTCTTTTGAAGATAAAAATGGTAACGGAGAGTTAGACTTCTTTTTCTTTATCCCTAAAGAGCCAGCAGGTTTTTATCAATTTAGTGGAATGGGTGCACCCAAGTTTGATAAGATGAAAGTTGAGGTCAATAGAGACATAAACAACATTGAAATAGTTCTTCCATGAAATTTCCAATAACTTAAAAAATATATTTTCTAATGCCTACTTCAATCATTGCAGGATCTACCGGTCTTGTCGGTAACAATATCTTATATCAGCTTTGTGAGAATAATCACAATGTTGTTGCAATATGCAGGAAACCTATTTCAGGTCTGCCCTCTAAGGCTACAGAACTCATCATTGACTTTGAGTCCTTTCTGACAAATGGGTCACTTCCAGCATGTGATCATGTATTTCTGTGCCTTGGAACTACCATGAAGATTGCAGGAAATAAAAATAATTTTCGAAGAGTTGATTTTGACTATCCTCTTGGTATTGCCAAAAAAGCACTTGAGTCAGGCGCAAAAAAATTAACACTGATTTCTTCCGGTGGTGCAGACAGTTCTTCAAAAAATTTCTATCTTAAAACCAAAGGTGGGCTTGAGGACGCTATTATTGATCTTGGATTTGACAGTGTAAACATCTTTAGACCTGGTTTTTTAACTGGATCAGGAGGAAGAAAGAGAGCTCTATCTGAAAAAATCCTAATGAAGCTTGCAAAAGTGCTAGACCTTGTTCTTATTGGCTCTGCAAAAAAGTTCAGAAGTATAAATGCTGAAGTCTTAGCAACAAAAATGGTATCCACATTAAAAAGTAAACCAGGGGTTAATTACTATTATTATGAAGACTTCATAAAACCATAAAATTCGTATATTCCATTTCTCTTTCATTCATTAAGCTTGAATGAATATTATTAGACCTAAAACTTGTCACTGGTATAATATAAGCCATCTTGGTTAAGCATATCATTTGACAATGTCAGGTAACTCATTTGGAAAACTATTTACTTTAACGACCGCCGGTGAGAGTCATGGTGAAGCGCTTTTAGGAATTGTTGATGGCTGTCCTCCCGGAATGAAACTAATTGAAGAAGACCTTCAGGGTGATTTAGATTTAAGGAAACCTGGAAGCTCAAGACATACAACTCAGAGAAGAGAGTCAGATGCAATTAAGATTGTTTCTGGAACTTTTGAAGGAATCACTACTGGAACACCGATCGGTCTTTTAATAGAAAATACTGATCAAAGACCAAGAGACTACACCAACATTGCAAACTCTTTTAGGCCCGGTCATGCTGACTTCACCTATCAACAGAAGTATGGATTAAGAGACTACCGAGGTGGTGGCCGCTCTTCTGCAAGAGAGACAGCAATCAGAGTCGCTGCTGGAGGCATTGCTAAAAAATATCTGAGTGAAAAATATAGTATTCAGATTCATGGTTATCTTGCGCAACTTGGTCCAATTACCTATGATAATTTTGATTGGGATGAAGTGCACAATAATCCTTTCTTTTGTCCCGATTCTTCTAAAGTTCCTGAACTAGAAGATTATATGGACAATCTCAGAAAGTCAGGCGACTCTATTGGCGCAAGAATCAACATTGTTGCGAGCAATATGATTACAGGACTGGGGGAACCTATTTTTGATAGATTGGATGCTGATATTGCCCATGCAATGATGAGTATTAATGCTGTAAAAGGCGTAGAAATAGGCGCTGGATTTGATGTTGTTAATCAAAAAGGGTCTGATCATAGAGACACAATAACACCGGAAGGTTTTACTTCAAATAATGCAGGTGGAATTCTTGGTGGTATAAGCTCTGGACAAGACTTATTAATATCTATTGCTTTAAAACCAACCTCAAGCATCCGCCTTCCAACAGATAGTATTGACAAAGAAGGCCATTCAACTGAAATTAGTACAAAAGGAAGGCATGATCCTTGCGTTGGCATAAGAGCAACTCCTATTGCGGAAGCAATGCTAGCAATTACGCTGATGGATCACGCTTTAAGACACCGCGCTCAAAATGCTGACGTTGTATCAACAACGCCACCCATTCCTGCATCTAAGCAATAATAAGAACTCAATTTAAAAGGAAATAATGTTTAAGCTTATCCACAAGCGCGTTCCTAGTAACGCAAAAAATGATATTTTATCAGGCCTCACTGTTGCTCTGGCTCTTGTTCCTGAAGCGGTTGCCTTTGCTCTTTTAGCAGGATTAAATCCACTTGTTGGTCTTTATGCAGCCTTTACGATTGGTATTGTTACATCAATCTTGGGCGGAAGACCCGGAATGATTTCAGGTGCAACTGGAGCAATTGCTGTTGTTATTGGAACTTTAGTTGCCATTCATGGCGTTGAGTATTTATTTGCTGCTGTTGTCTTAACTGGAGTTATTCAAATTGTATTTGGACTCTTAAGAATGGGTAAATTTATAAGACTTGTTCCACACCCTGTTTTTTTAGGCTTTGTCAATGGTTTAGCTATTGTCATTTTCCTCTCTCAGGTAAAACAATTTAAAGTGGGTGGTGAATGGATCACGGGTACACCACTTGCACTCATGTTAGTTATTGTTGTAATCACGATGATGATTATTCATTTTTTGCCGAAGCTAACTCGAGCTATTCCTTCAACTCTTGTTGCAATTGTAATAGGCACTTTAGCAGTATTATTTCTAGGACTGGAAACTAGAACCGTAGGCGACATCTCTCCAATAGGTGGAGTATTTCCTCCTTTTCACCTCCCAGAGGTTCCAGTAAACATTGAAATGCTCAAAATTGTTTTTCCTTATGCCATAGTTATGGCACTAGTCGGGCTGATAGAAAGTTTGCTGACACTGAATTTAATTGATGATTTAACTGAAACTACTGGCCAACCAAACCGTGAATGCATTGGTCAAGGTGTTGCAAATACAGTGACAGGTTTTTTTGGCGGAATGGGTGGCTGCGCGATGGTTGGTCAAAGCTTAATAAATATTAAATCTGGAGGCAGAGGAAGGTTGTCAGGCATTGTTGCCTCTCTCGTACTTCTATTTTTTATTCTTTATCTATCTAAGTATATCGAAATGATTCCAGTTGCTGTTCTTATAGGCGTAATGATGATGGTTGTCATTGGAACATTTGAGTGGGGCTCACTTCGTCTATTTGGTAAGGTTCCATTACCGGATATTATTGTTGGTATTGCGGTTGCAGTGATCACTGTTCTAACTGACAATTTAGCGCTCGCAGTCATAGCAGGTGTCATTATGTCAGCTTTATCTTTTGCCTGGGAGTCGGCTGGAAAGATTCACTCAATGGAAGAAGATGAGTCTGATGGAAAGAAAACCTATAGGCTCCATGGGGCTTTATTTTTTGCATCCATTAATACCTTTCACTCAATCTTTAATCCAAAAGAAGATCCTGAGAATGTTTACATTGACTTTGAGGATTCAAGAGTCATTGATCACTCTGCCATTCAAGCAATTGATAAGCTTGCTGAGCGTTACCAAAAAGCAGGAAAAACCCTTCATTTAATGCATTTAAGTGAAGAGTGTAGACTGCTTCTTAAAACAGCCAAGCATTTGGTAGAAGTTAATGTTCTTGAGGATCCCCAGTATCATGTTGCAATTGACAAAGCCAAGGCAAGAATGGAAAGTAATTTTTAAGTATTTATTAAATTAGTTACTTGCCTTTCTGATCACCCCAAAGAATTTTATGAAGCTGAACTTGAAGCCGAACATTAAGCTGTTTTTCTAATATCCAATCAGCTAACTGGATTGGCTTAAGACTTTCAAAAACTGGTGAAAATAAAGTTTCAGATTTAACTTTATTTTTTTCCAATAAATCACAACACCAATCAAAATCTGATTTCGAAGCAATAACAAACTTCAGCTGATCTTTGCTTTGAAGAAGTGAGAGGTTTTCATACCTGTTCTGTTTCTCTTCGGTTGAAGAAGGGGTTTTAATATCCATAACAATGGAAACCTTACTATTTACTGGAGATATATCAACGCTACCACTGGTCTCCATTGAGACTTGATAACCAGCCTCAACAAGTGAGTCAAGAAGCTCTAGACAATTACTCTGAGCCATTGGCTCTCCTCCAGTTACGCAGACATATGAAGTATTGTATTTAGAAACCTCATCTAAAATATGATCAATTGTTAAGGGATTATTTCCTTTAAAGGCATAAGTCGTATCGCAATAGTTACATCTTAATGGACATCCTGTTAAACGCACAAAAACAGTTGGAAGCCCAACCTCTCTAGCTTCACCCTGAAGTGAGAAAAAAATCTCAGTTATATTTAAGGTTGTATTATTTGAATTGCCCATCTCTTAATAATTTCATTTGATTTCTGATGTCTGCCGCTTGTTCGAACTTTAATTCTTCTGCATATTGATACATTTCTTTTTCAAGTCGCTTTAGTTCTTTAGAGAGTTGAACAGGTGAAAGTTTAACTTGAACAGTATCTATACCTACTGCCTCAATATCAGCAGCTGAAAGATCTGTATCCAAAATATCAACAATTGGCTTTACAACACCTTTTGGCGTTATTCCATTTTTTTGGTTAAAGGCTTGCTGCTTATCTCTTCTGGAGCTTGTCACATCCATAGCCCTTTGCATTGAATTTGTTATTCTATCAGCATAAAGAATAACACTTCCATTGATATTTCTAGCTGCCCTTCCCATTGTTTGAATTAATGACCGCTCAGACCTTAAAAAACCTTCCTTATCTGCATCTAAAATTGCAACTAGAGAGACTTCAGGAATATCAAGACCCTCCCTTAGGAGATTAATTCCAACCAAAACATCAAACACACCTAGACGTAAATCACGAATAATCTCAACTCTTTCAATAGTATCAATATCTGAATGAAGATACCGAACCTTAACATTATGATCATTCAGATACTCACTAAGCTGTTCGGACATCCTTTTAGTGAGGGTTGTAACAAGAACTCTTTCTTTTAATGCAGCTCTTTTGTTAATTTCAGATAATAGATCGTCCACTTGAGTTTCTACAGGCCTAACATCTATTTCAGGATCTAAAAGTCCAGTTGGCCTTACAACTTGCTCAGCGATGACAGTTGAAACCTCCAACTCATAATTTGCTGGTGTTGCAGAGACTAAAATACATTGGCTCAACCTTTCTGAAAATTCTTCAAACTTTAATGGCCTATTATCAAGCGCTGAGGGCAATCGAAATCCAAAGTCAACGAGTGTAGTTTTACGTGCCCTATCGCCGTTGTACATTGCCCCAATCTGACTCACCGTAACGTGAGATTCATCTAATATCACTAAAGCATCATCTGGTAAATAGTCAAAAAGCGTTGGTGGAGCCTCACCAGGTTTGCGACCTGAAAGATATCGAGAATAATTTTCAATACCTGAACAATAACCCAGTTCTCTCATCATCTCCATGTCTTGAACGACTCTTTGAGAGAGTCTTTGATCTTCAACTAATTTGTTTTGAGAAAGAAGTTCTTTTTTTCTAACCCTAAGCTCTACTTTAATATCATCCAGTATATTTTGAATCGTGGATTCAGGCGTAACGTAGTGAGTCTTTGGATAAATTGTTATTCTTTGGAGTGACTTAAGCTTTTCTCCAGTCAGTGGGTCGAACCAAGACAGACTTTCTACTTCGTCATCAAACATTTCAATTCTGATTGCCCTTTCTTCAGAATCTGCTGGAAATATATCAATTACCTCACCCTTAACTCTGAAATGCCCACGAATGAGAGTGACATCATTACGGGTATACTGCATCTTTGAGAGTGTCGCAAGAATTTCCCTCTGATTTGTTATTTCACCAACCGTTAAATGGAGGAGCATTTTCATGTAACTCTCAGGATCGCCCAGTCCATAAATTGCAGAAACGCTGGCTATAATAATGACATCTTTTCTCTCAAGAAGTGACTTAGTTGCAGAGAGCCTCATTTGCTCTATTTGCTCATTAATTGATGCGTCTTTTTCGATATAGGTATCTGAAGCAGGTACGTATGCTTCTGGCTGATAGTAGTCATAATAGGAGACAAAGTATTCGACAGCGTTGTTGGGAAAAAACTCTTTCATTTCACTATAAAGCTGGGCTGCCAAAGTCTTATTAGGTGCCATAATGAGGCTCGGTTTTTGACTTTGTTCAATGACATTTGCCAGAGTAAAAGTTTTACCGGATCCTGTCACCCCAACGAGCGTTTGATACTTCTCTCCAGACTCTATTCCGTCGAGTAACTTTTGAATTGCAATGGGTTGATCACCTTTTGGTGAAAAATTTGATTTCAGTTGAAATTTTCTAGCCATTATTGGCAGTTTTTCATTAAAATAAAACCCTCAATTTTAAACCATTTAAAGAGTACAGTAAATGTCATCAATCTTATCGAATCGTGTCCAAAAAGTTAAACCATCTGCCACTATGGCGGTGAGTGATAAAGCTAAAGAATTAAAATCCCAGGGAATTCAAATTGTATCGATGGGCTCAGGTGAACCTGACTTTGATACACCAGCCAATATTCAAAAAGCTGCTGTTCAAGCAATTGGAGCTGGTGAGACTAGATATACTGCTGCTGATGGCACACCTGAGCTAAAAAAAGCGATTTGTGAAAAATTTAAAAGAGAGAACGGTCTTGATTATTCTGCTAATGAAGTTATGGTTTCTTGTGGAGGAAAACAGGTTTTTTATAACCTCTGTCAAGCTATATTAAATGAAGGTGATGAGGTCATTATCCCAGCACCGTACTGGGTATCCTACCCTGACATAGCTATACTAGCTGATGCGACTCCTGTCTTTATAGAGGCTGGCCTTGATCAAGAATTTAAAATAACGCCTGATCAGCTTGAAGCAAGCATCACCCCAAAATCAAAACTACTCGTTTTAAATAGCCCTTCTAATCCAACTGGATCAGTCTACTCTAAATCAGAAATAGAGGCACTTGGTGAAGTCCTTGAGAGACATCCTCATGTTCTTACCATCAGTGATGATATTTATGAGCACATTCGATGGGGTGGTGATGATTTCGTCAACATTGCTATGGCATGCCCAAACCTTAAAGATCGCATTGTCATTTTAAATGGCGTCTCTAAAGCCTATGCAATGACTGGTTGGAGAATTGGTTACGCCGCTGGTCCTGAGACAGTCATTAAAGCAATGAAAAAGATTCAAGGTCAGTCAACCTCAAATCCAAGCTCTATCTCTCAGGCTGCTGCTCTTGAGGCAATCACTGGTGATCAGTCATTTATTACAATGATGGTTGAAGCTTTTGAGCGACGTCATGAGTTTCTTGTTAACAGCCTGAATGAGATTGATGGTATTGAATGTCCAAGATCTGGTGGAGCATTCTACTCATTCCCTAAGGTTCAAGGCCTAATTAAAAGGCTCGGGCTTAAGGATGATGTTGAATTCTCAACTTTTTGCCTTGAGAAACTTAGCTTAGCTGTTGTTCCTGGTTCAGCGTTTGGAGCCCCAGGCTATGTCAGATTATCTTTTGCTACGAGTATGGATAACATCAAACTATCAGTTGAAAAATTAGCGAGTGTTTAGTTTAGTTTATTTTGCTTGACATCTAAAATTTCTTAATATAACCTCTACTTTTTGATATGGAGATTAATTAATGCTTGATAAAAGAAAATTTTATATTAATGGTCAATGGGTCGAGCCTTCCAAAAAGAATGACTTTGATGTCATTAACCCTTCTGATGAAACGGTTTGTGCAGTAATCTCGCTTGGCTCACAAGAAGATACAAATGCTGCAGTTGCAGCTGCAAGGGCAGCGCTTCCCTCATGGTCTAATTCTACAAAAGAAGATAGAGTTGCTCTATTGGAGAGGCTTTATTCTATTTACCAAAGAAGGATGGATGAAATGGCTGAAGTCATTTCGATAGAGATGGGTGCGCCTATTGATTTTTCTAAAGCGGCGCAGGCTCCTTCAGGAACTAGCGCTATTGAAGACTTTCTCAATCAACTAAGAAAGTTTGAGTTTGAAGAGCAGCTTGATGATTCTGACAACCAGCTTATTTATGAGCCAAAAGGGGTTTGTGCACTCATTACGCCTTGGAACTGGCCGATTAGCCAGGTTGCACTTAAAGTCATTCCAGCAATAGCAGCAGGCTGCACGATGGTTTTAAAACCATCCGAAATTGCCCCTTTAGACTCTATGATTTTTGCAGAAATGCTTGAAGAAGCTGGCTGCCCTGCAGGCGTTTTTAACCTTGTGAATGGTGATGGTGCCGGTGTTGGAAGTCAGCTCACCTCTCATCCAGAAATTGATATGGTTTCTTTTACGGGCTCTACAAGAGCAGGCGCTTTAATTTCTCACAATGCTGCTGACGACTTTAAGAGGGTTGGTTTAGAGCTTGGCGGTAAAGGTGCCAATATTATCTTTGCTGACGCAGACGAAAAAGCTGTTGTAAGAGGTGTAAGGCACTGTTTTAGCAACACTGGTCAGTCTTGTAATGCGCCGACTAGAATGCTTGTTGAAAGGTCATTCTATGATGAGGCTGTTGAGATCGCCAAAGAAACTGCGCTATCCACTAAGACTGATATTGCATCAAAAGAAGGAAAACATCTTGGGCCGGTTGTATCAAAGCTTCAGTTTGACAAAATTCAAGCTCTAATTCAAGCAGGCATAGAGGAGAATGCAACGCTCGTCACAGGTGGCACTGGTAAACCTGACGGACTCGAGACAGGCTACTTTATCAAACCAACTATCTTTGCAGATGTGAATAATCAAATGACAGTTGCGAGGACTGAAATTTTTGGACCTGTTCTTTCAATGATTCCTTTTGACAGTGAAGAAGAGGCAATCAAGATTGCCAACGATACGCCATATGGTCTAACTAATTATGTCCAAACTCAAGATCCGGAAAGAGCCAAAAGAATGTCCAAAAAACTTCTATCTGGTACTGTTGAACTCAATGGTAAAGGTGCAGCCAGTGGAGCTCCATTTGGAGGATTCAAACACTCTGGTATTGGCAGAGAAGGTGGCGAACATGGCTTTAACGAGTTCATCGAAGTCAAGGTTGTTACAGGCTGGAATTAATTTCAATGTACTAAGCCGCCATGGCTATTAAGAATATAGCTATTGGCGGTATCAGTACTGAGTGCAGTAGTTACTCCCCTCTTTATCAAAATATTGATGATTTTAAAAGCATTCAAGGTCAATCTTTGCTTGATCTTGTTGATTTTCCTTTTAACGAATTCAATATAAAGGCCCATCCTTTATTTTTCAACAAATCGGTCCCTGGTGGTCCTATTGAAAAACAATATTTCATACAAGTCAAAGATGAATTCATTAGAGAAATAGATGCTCTTGGGAAGCTTGATGGCGTTCTACTTTTGATGCATGGCGCTATGTATGTCGATGGCGTTGAAGACCCTGAAGGTGAATGGGTAGCTTCAGTTCGTGATACTGTTGGCCATGAATGTATTATTTCAGTTAGCTATGATCTTCATGGCCAAATGACCGACAAAATTGTCAATAATATAGACGCTTTCGCTGCCTTTAAAACAGCGCCCCATATTGATGTTAAAGATACTTATAGGCGCTCTGCATTGATGCTTGTGAATGCAATCAATGAGAACTATAAGCCCCATGTTGTTTGGTCTGCAATTCCTGTTTTAGTTTCTGGTGAAATGTCCTCGACTATTGTTGAGCCCTGCAAATCAATCTATAAAGATCTTGACCTACACAATCAACAAGAAGATATTCTAGACTGTAACCTTTTGGTAGGCTATGTTTGGGCAGACACTAAAAGAGCAACTGCATCCTCTGTTGTTACATGCACCAATCAAATCTCGGGTAGTCAAGTGTGTCACAAAATTGCTAAATCCTACTGGAATAATCGACTCCTTTTAAAATCAGATATGGCTACTGGAAGCATAGAAGATGCTTTAGGTTGGGTTAGTGAAGACTTTTCAATCATTACTGACAGCGGTGATAATCCAACGGCAGGTGGTGTTGGAGATAGAGCGGATGTATTAAAAGCAATATTAGATCATAATCTCAATAACTCATTATTTGCTGGAATAGCATCAAAGTCTGCCTATGAATCGCTTAAAGAAAGCAATGAATTTACTTTAGGTGGAACCTATGGAGGTGGAGGTCCATCACTTAAACTTAAAGCTGATTATGTCTACTTTAAAAATCAATGCGCCGTTGTTTCTCTATCTGGTGCTGTCATTATCATAACTAAATTGAGGCGACCTTTTCACTATCTAAGAGACTTTTCTGATCTGGATTTAGATCTTAAAGATTTCAAGACTCTTTTTGTTAAATCGGGTTACCTCTCTCCTGATCTTCAATCACTCTCTGCGCCAACATTTATGGCACTCACAAGTGGTGCTGTTAATCAGGACTTAAAGGGGATTGAAAATAATCATCGAATACAGAGCCTTTACCCTTTCCAAGATTTTAAAGATTATTCTCCAGTAGTTAGTAATGGCGAGCATTTAGTTAACTAATAGCCTTTAAAATTCACCAGTCTAAAAAAAATTAGACGAGTTTATGGTAAGATTTAGCATGTTAAAAATCTAAAAATCAGGAATTTATCTTTAAAAAAAAACTAGTTAATTCAATATTATAGGAGAAATATTATGACTTTAACTTTAGTGTATCGACTAAATGGATTGATTGGCCTTATATGGGCTGCGTCAATGTTATTTGGAACCAATATGATGGCTGCTTCCTATGGATGGGAAGTTACAGCACCTATGGTAACGATGGCGCAGTTTTTAGCAATGTCATTCTTTTTTATTGCTGTAGTTTTTATTATGTTGCCAAATTGGACTTCTGAAGAGCAGCTGAAAAAAGCCACCAAGACGCTAATACTTGTTCAAATGTTAGCGGTTGCGATGCAGATTTATCACCTAACTTCAGGTGCTATCCCTTCAGGAGGTATGCCGCTCTTTGGAATCGGCTTAAGTGTCTTGTTTATTATTCTTTTCTACTGGAAATCAAGATAATTAAATTACTATATTGAATAAAGGGGTTTGTTATGAAGTCTATCTAAATAATAAATAATTTAAATTTGAATAGTAAAAGGAGGTCATAATTGACCTCCTTTTTTGTTGTTAAAGAATAATATTGAATTCTAAACAGATTCTTCTAGCATTGATTGTTCCAATAACCTGGGGACTAGGATTCACTTTAGCCAAAATTGGTATGGAGCAATTCTCTGCACTTCTGATTATGTCAATTCGATTTGGAATTGCAGGGCTTGTTTTAGTTTGGTTTACAAAGCCACCGTGGGGTCACATGAGAGAAATTTTTGTTGTGGCTCTTATTGGCTCAACAATTCAGTACGGTTTAACCTATAACGGTCTCAAAGGAATTGACGCTTCAACAGCGGCCATCCTGGTTCAACTTGAAGGACCGATACTTGCCCTTTTGGGTACCATCTTACTAAAAGAAAAACTTGGCTTAACCCGGGCTTTAGGAATGGGACTGGCATTTTTAGGGGTCTTTATAATTGCAGGAGAGCCAAGACTGGAAGGGCATATTGATAGCGTTATTCTGTTAGTGGCAGGCTCAGCAGTATGGGCTGTGGCACAAATCATGATTAGTCGACTAAAAGGTCTATCTGGCATTACGATACTTGCATGGGTTGCAATTATGGCCACCCCTCAAATGCTTATAGCATCGCTCATTATTGAGGATGGTCAGTGGCAGGCAATTACTTCAGCAAACCTTGTTGATTGGTCGATTATTTTTTATTTAGCTTTTATTATGACAGTTGTTGGCTATAGCATATGGTATCACCTATTGAGTAGTGTCGATGTTAGCAAGGTCTCACCTTTTCTTATGCTCCTTCCAATCACATCAATTGTTGCAGGAATGATACTTCTTGATGAGAAACTCACCGTACCAATGATCATTGGAGGAGTAATGATAATGACTGGTGTAGCTAGTACACTAATCAATTGGCGCTGGCCTAAAAAACAAATCAATTTACCTTAGATTTAAAAGTTACTTATAAAACGGATCCACTGACTCGAATTGTGAGGTTATCTTTCTTACCCATTTTGAAATTGCGATCCCTTTACTCAATTCAATCGAGTTATTTTCTGATTGCAAATTCTTTACCAAGTCACCGTTTAGTGGGAGTTCCATCTGTTCTTGTAAATAACTAGTCTCTTTATCTAAATCCTTTCTTAACTCCTTTATCTTGCTTATAACACTACTATCAGACATTGATCTATCTCCTAATCATTAATAAATTTCTTAATCCTTTTATTGGGATTTACCTTTGGAAGCTTTTTTAGAAGCTTTGTATTTGTTCTCCCACTTCTTATCAAGCTCCGTTCTTGCAACATCCTTATAGTCAATTCCACTAATCTCCTTAAACTCAGATATTGCGTCTTCCATTGCAGTCTCAAAAACACCTGATAGAGACATGCTATAGCCAAAATCCTTAGCAGCTATTGATGCGCCCCTAAACGCCTCAAAAACTGGTCTTCGAATCCTAACGCTGACCACTCTTTTTTCATCTTCTTTTTGATTTTTTGTAACGTACTTGCCCATCTAAAAATCTATAAAACTTTATATTGAAAATCAGTATACACTTTTCGTATACTTATTGTAATATTATTTGTTTTCTTTTTGTAAACAAATATAATATTTTTTTTCCTAGGGTAAAGATATAATTTAAAATCAAAAAATATTTTGAAAACTTAACACTAAATGATTGACATTAATTCGATTGAAAAGGACATAAAATCTGCTGAAGAAGCTATACCTAAGCTTCGACAGAATATAGAAAAAAAGATTGTCTGGTGTGACAAGCCTGCCCATAAAACTTCTCAAAGTATCGTTTTTATTCATGGATTTTCTGCAACCCGAGCTGAACTTAGTCCAGTGATTGAACTTGTGGCTAAAGAATTAGGAGCCAATGTTTTCTTTACAAGGCTTAGTGGCCATGGACAAGATGGTGCCGCACTCAGCAATGCAACATTTGATGACTGGATAATGGATACCAAAGAGGCTATAAGGATTGGTGAGACCATTGGTAAGAAGGTTATTCTTATTGGCTCCTCAACGGGTTGTTCTCTGATCCATAGTCTTTTGGAAAATCAGAATAAAGTCAAATCTATAATATATGTCTCGCCAAATTTTGGTCCTGGCTCTTATAAGGGTCATTTTCTTAGAGTTCCTGGTGCTAGATGGTTAATTCACCTATTACTAGGAAAAGAATACTCATTTGTCGCTAAAAACTCAGAATACGAACGATGCTGGACAACTCGTTATCCAACCCATGCTCTGTTTGCAGTGAAAGATTCTGTTGTTGCCGCTTCTAGAACTAATCATAACAAAATAACCTTACCTATCCTCTTCTGGTTTTCTGATAATGACAAGGTTGTATCTGCAAAAGATACGCGAAAAATTATTTCTAAGATGGGTAAGAATGTTGAAGCTTTCAATCCTATCCTTTCTCCTAAAGATGACCCATCCAAGCATGGTGTTCTTGGTGAAATTCTGAGCCCGACTAAAACTCAACAAGGAGTAAAGAAAATCGTAGAGTGGATAAAAAAAAATAACTAGTAATTACGTTTTATTTTTGCGCCTTTATAAAGGATATTTGATAAATTTTCGTTGGCAATTTTTCTTTGGGAAACAGTAATTGGGTCCATATTAAACTTTGGCCTATCAAGCAATATTCCATCGTCATCTTTTCTCTTTTTTCCACGGACATGAGTCCATATATTTTGACCTGCAATCTGTTTGATATTTGGCGACATGTAGGATTGAAGTGAAAATCCAATTCTTCTTTGATTGCTATTATTAGGCTGGGAGCCATGAATGATAGCTCCATGATGAATAGACATCTCTCCAGGCTCTAGAATAAGGTCAACACCTTTACTTTCTTCAACCTCTTGAATAGCTTGACCTCGAGTCAAGATATTATCCTTAGCAAACGTATCTTCATGTTTTTTTATCTTTAGTTTATGACTCCCAGCAATCATAGTCATACACCCAGTCTCTTTATTACTCGGACTTAAAGCAATCCATGGTGTTGGAAAGTCCATACTATTAAGACCCATATAAGTTGCGTCTTGGTGCCAGCTGACATATTGCTTTGAGGAGGGCTCTTTGATAAACATGACAGAGGCCCAAAGAGCAATATCTGGACCAATGAGATCCTCCATAGCATCAACAATTATTTTGTTGTGAGCGAGTGCATCTAGAAAGGCAAATGAAAGGTGTAAGTTATTTCGACTTTCTGAATTGATTTCCTTGGGAAACTTTGCCTCAACATCCTCTAACTCTTGTTTGACTTTAAGCGCCTCTTGTTCAGATATTACTCTTACTGGAGATATAAAACCCTGATCATGATATTGCTCTATCTGCTCTTTTGTTAAAACTTTCGGCATTTTTTCGATTCCCATTTTTTTAAATGCTAGGTCAAATTGGCACATATTCTGAAAACATTATATTCATTAACTTTTATAAGAGTTTAAATGAATAAAAATTCACATTTTATTACAATTATTTAAAAAAAAATAACCTTATTTTTTATAAGACTATATACTATTTTTATCCTTTCATTTTTTTAAGCCGTAATAAATGCAAAATCTGTTTTCTAAACATCCAAAAGAAGTTGGGGAGACTTACCTTCAGCACCTTCTTGCAGCTTGTAGATTTAGCTTTATTTTATTCGGGCTATCCATAATTGCTGTTATCCATGCTGTTTTGCCCTTCATATTCAAAAAAATAGTCAGTCAAAAAATTGTTGAATTAGCGGATCAATTAAAACAGAGGAAATAAATTCGCTCAAAATACATTAATCATTCACAAATCATTAGTTGCGTTAAACTAAACTTTAATCATGAAAACTTTATTTACTGCATTCTTGTTATTCATTATTAATACTAATTCGCTTGCGGCGATGTCTCCTCGCTTCTACGAGAGTGAAATATTAGGAAACTGGGTATGCAAAGATGTTTGGCCTGGTTATGCAGCCTTTGAGATGATCAGATATAAAAAAGATGGTACATGGAATAGCTTTGGTGAGCTCATTGTTGATTTTCCTATCGAGGAGAAGAAAGTTAAAGTTGTCTACAGCGCTCTAGGGTCTGGCATTTGGGAGATTGATAATCAAAATTTGGTGAGCATGATTGATTTTATTAAAGTAACGAACAGAAACCATCCATGGCTCGATGAGTACTTCAACATGCAAGAACAGTTCACACTTAACGAAAAACATTCAGAAGAGATAGTCGTTCTTGCGGATGACTATATTAACTTGCAGCCTTCATCAGGAAAACCCTACGAGTGCTTTAAGGTTGAGATTTAACTAGTCATCTCTCTGGTTGTACTTTTTTGCGTTACCTTTAGATAGATTAACGGGATATTTTTCTTCATTTTTAACTATTTTTCTTTGTATTGCACTTTCTAAGTTAATATCTAATAAGTCACAAAAACGAAGTAAGTACATCGCAATATCAGCAACCTCACTATTAATAAAATCTAGCTGCTTCTTGTCAGGCAACTTTGACTCCTCAGGTTCGAGCCATTGAAAAATCTCAACCAACTCTGAAGCTTCAACACTGAGAGCCATGGCTAAATTTTTTGGTGTATGAAACTGCTCCCAATCTCTCTCTGAAGCAAACTTTTTAAGCTGATGTTGTATATTAGTTATATCCATAATTTCTCATTTATTATTACAACTTTTTACTAAAAAAATTTAGTATACTTAAATAACTTGTTTTTTTAACAGGTATTTTTATCATTTGAGGAGGCTGTATGTCGATATACAAAACACAAGAAACTGCAAGAAAAAATCAAGATACAGAGGCCTATGCGGCAACTTTACATGATGACTATGAATTTATAAGTCACATGGATGGAATGACAATGAACAAAGAAAAGGCGATGGAAATGTTTTCTTTTTTAATGGAAAGTGATGAGTTTGTAACTCATGACCCACGCTGCCTCTACGAAAATGATGAAGCTATGGTTACTCATGGCGTCATGAGTTTTCCTGATGGCACACGTGAGGCTGTTCTTGCTTTCCATAAAATTCAAGATGGAAAAGTTATACGAATGGAAACTGGCGCTACTCTTCTGCAGTAATTGATCCAGAATTTCACTTAAAAGACGCCCTTGGGCGTCTTTTTTATTTATTATATTAAAAAATTAGATCGTTAATTATTAATGCAACAAATCAACCTTTGGGAAGAAAGCTTAAAGGAAAATATAAGCTTTAAGCCACTAAAAGACTCAGTTGTTTCCGACTTAGCAATTATTGGGGGAGGATACACGGGCTGTTCTGCAGCTCTACATGCATCTGAAAATGGACTCTCAGTCACACTCATTGATAAACAAATAGGGTTTGGTGGCTCTGGCCGTAACGTCGGTCTAGTGAACTCAGGTTTATGGCTGCCTCCAAAAAAAGTTGAGGATATCCTTGGAAAAGATGCAGGCATTAAGCTTAATAAAGCTCTATCTAAAGCACCAGATCTAGTATTTGGACTCATTAATAAAAACGAAATAAATTGCAGTGCAAATCGCTCAGGAACGCTTCATTGTGCTCATTCATTTAAGGGCTTTAAGGATATACAAGATCGATATCAACAGCTCACTGAACGCGGGGCTGAATTAGAGCTCTTAGATCGAGAAGAAGCAGGAAAAAGAATTGGCTCATCTAAATTTCATGGCGCCCTACTCAATAAAAAAGCTGGCACAATTAATCCACTGAGTTATTGCCGAGGGTTAGCAAGAGCAGCACAATCTAAAGGTGCAAATATTTTTGAATCATCTCTTGCAACAAAAATTGAATATAAGAACAAGCTCTGGAGGATTCAAACAGAAAGTGGGTCAATTCAATCCAAGATGTTATTGATTGCAACGAATGCCTATCAACAAAATATCAATGGTATTACCTCATCAAAATATACGCCTGTATACTATTTTCAAGCAGCAACAAAACCACTCTCAAAAGATTCTTTAGAGGGTATTTTGCCAAACAATGAAGGGTGCTGGGATACGGCCACCGTGATGTCATCTTTCCGACTTAATGATAATAACCGGTTCATCATTGGCGGCATTGGAAACCTTGGACCTAATATTTCCAAAATTCACTCTACTTGGGCAAAAAGAAAAGCTCAATCTTTATTTCCTGCTCTGAAAAATATTTCCTTGGACTATTTCTGGGGTGGTCAAATTGCAATGACAGATGACCACATTCCAAAAATTCATCGTATTGGTCAAAACGCGTATTCAATTTTTGGATATTCAGGAAGAGGAATAGGCCCTGGAACCTATTTTGGTCAGTCTATAGCTGAGACTTTTTTGACAGGTAATGAAGAATCTCTTCCTATCAAGCCAACTAGTCAAAACAATGAGATGTTTGGAAAATTAAAGGGGAATTTTATTGAGTTTGGAGCAAAACTAAATCACCTTGTTTAGTGATTATTTTTTAGAGATCTTTTCCAACCCCTCTGAATCTTTGTTTAGTAACGTACCATGCCCCAAGATGAATGAAGGGTCTTGGAGGAAGCCATTTAGCCTTTTCGATCCCTAGACAGTCACTCACTAATTCCGCATCATGGCCACATGCAAGATCAGCGACAGCTATTCCAAAAGCAGTCCCTTTAGTGATGCCAGAGCCATTGTAGCAGCCAGCAAAGTACAGGTTGGATGACAACCGTTTAAAGATATTTGTTTTATTAGCAGTGACTCCTTCAACCCCAGAATATAGATGCTCAAATGGCACATGACTAAGCTCTGGAAATCTATTATCGAATGCTTGTCTATGAATTTTTTGTCTTGCTTTTAGTTGGCCTATCCTTAATAAGCGATGATTATTGTATTCAGCAGTATTCCGAATTGAGATTCTTTTATCTTTAGTGAGTCTCACGGTTGCTCCGCCGCTATGAAGAGATAAAATGCCCCATGATGTTTCACTTCCTAGCGTTTCCATTTCATCCTGAGTCAACACTCTAGTAATACTCCCTGAGAGTGTAACGCCGACCACTCTTTGTTTTTGTTGACCGCTTACTAAAGGCTCATAGTTACAGGCCATAATGACATTTTCAGCCCTAATCGTTGAGTTTGGTGTCCTCAAAGTATTAATTTTGCCTAGCCTCATATCTATGACCGGTGAATTCTCATAAAGCTCAACATTGTTTGGAAGGTTGTCAGCAAGACCAAAAACGAGTTGCGCTGGCTGTACCAAAGCGCCATTATGCACCTTAACACCTTTTTGATACCATTTTGTTCCAAGCTCCAAATGAATTTGGTCCTGAGCAAGTGGTGTATGTTTAATCTCTCTCTTCTCTAAGTAATCAATAAAATAATCACATTCTAAAGATGAACTCAAATCAGCAGCCATGTGGTAGATACCCGACTCCTTAAAGTCGCAATGAATATGGCTTTTATTTATTATGGATTTGAGAGATTCAAGACCCGCCTGATTAATGCGATCAATTCTTTCATATTGGCCAAGTTGATCCCTTTGATATCCCCCAGAAAAATGACTATGCGCAACAACATACCCTGAGTTTCTTCCAGAAGCGCTCTGCCCGACTTCTCTCGCATCAAGCAATACAATCTTTTCATTAGGGTTAAGCTCTGCCAGTCTTCTCGCACATGAAAGACCTGTATATCCAGCACCAATAACGAGCCATCTTGCATCTAGATTAGAGGTTAAATTTGGCTGAGGCTTCCTTAAGGGTATTAGATCGACCCAGCCCCTTGTTTCATGATCAAATTTGAGACTGTACTGGCTCACAAATTGATTAGCTCAAGTGATCGATTAAGGCAAAGTGGTCACTAATATCATCTGCTTGTTTGAGCCAACGATTAACGAGTTCATTCTGATGAGGTGCGGCAGTGACTCCAGAAGAGATTTCATTACTAAGAATCGCCTCAACAGCAAGTGCAACTGAACATGAAACCAGTTGAGCCATTGCGCTCCCCTTAGAGTTACCAAGGGTATCTAACAAGAATTGCTTGTGCCACACAACCTCAGACTCATTTTCAACCTTTAGCTCAACAGTTAGGATGACTCGATCCACCTCATCCTCTTTATAAGAATAATTGTTCCATAGATCATCGCTGATCTCTGTTAGTCGCTCTTCTGAGCGAGCAGGATCAAGTGAATCTACTTCTGAAAAAATATCACTCCATGCACTTTTCCAACCCTTATATCTGAGAGTTCCTCTAACAAATTGATCGATTTTAAGGCCCTCATGCATTTGGTATTGCTCTATAAATGGAAGTGAGTCGCGATTAGGGTACACCTCGAATTCATCCTCACCCCATGGCATCGGAAGTGGATAGATCTCAACAGACTCCCACGGCTTGGTTACCGTATATACCTCACTATCTCGAATACTCACCGAGGTTGACATTAAAGCCTTTAATACGCCGAGCGGGGACCAGCTAAACTTGTAGCAAAAATCATTTGGAACATCACTCAGACCGCCGCAATAACTCAGAAAAGAGTGGCTATTCTCTTTAGAAAAGATGCTCGAACTTCTATAGTCTTCAACCAAGGCATGGGACATACTGTGATCAATTCCTGGGTCCAGTCCAACCTCGTTAACTACGCATAAGTTTTTCTCTTTGGCAGCATCATTCAAACTTCTCATCTCATCTGAGATATAAGAGCTTGATACAAAATGAACGTCCATTGAAAGACAAAGCTCTGCCACTGGAACATGGAAGTTGCCTGGGAGCATTGAAACAACTACATCGCCAGCGATGGTGTATTTTTTAACCGCTTCAAGTGAGAATGGAACGACCTGGTAATCACCATTGACACCTGATAAGGCTTCGATTGCTTTATCTACTGTTCGATTATAAACAACGACTGAATGTCCATTCTCAATCAGCATTCTTAAACCCGGGATAGCAGAGAGCCCAGTCCCCAACCAATGAATTTTAGGCATTGATACTCCTTAAGTAATGTTTAATTACAATATTTATTTTTTACACTATTTCAAAGAATAATCCAAAAAATAAATGTCTATATTGACTGTTTTTTTGGCCAAGTATCGCTGAGTCGATAGCCATCAGGAAAAGGATCATCTGAATCAAGAACAAGTTGATGAGTTCCAGTAATCCAAGCGCTTCCCTTAATGGACGGGATGATTGCTTTTTGATTACCAATCAGAACTTCTTCAACTATCTGACAGTCAAACCTTGAATTAAGAATTGAACGGCCTATCATACGGTCTCCTTTCTTAAGCTCTCCTTTTGCATGAAGCACGGCCATTCGCGCTGAGCAGCCCGTTCCGCACGGAGAGCGATCGAGCTTTCCTGGGTCAATAACTACAGTATTCTTACTCACCTTAACGCCTTCCTCCTCAAATATTGGGAGCGCAAATTCACAGAATGAAATGTGTCTCCACTCAGAATTTTCTGGGTGATTAAAGCCTAGTTGTTGGTTTGCTGCAGCGGTAATCTTTGAGCCCAACTCAGATATATCTCTAGCCTCGTGAGGCTCTATTTCAAAGCCAAGTTCACGCGCATTAACCAAAACAAAACTATCCCCTCCGTAGGCAGTGTCAACCTCCAAGGTTCCTACACCTTCGACCTCTAAAAAAACATTAAGCTTATCGGCAAATGACGCCACGTTTTGAATCTCGATACTTATTGCCTTGCCATCTTCACAATAGGCTTTAATCGGAACAAGGCCACCAGGCGCTTCAAGAATAAATTCTGTGATTGGCTCGTTGATTGGAATGATTCCAGTATTTAAGAGGACCGTTGAAACGCAGATCGAGTTTGAACCTGACATTGGTGGCGTATGTTCAGGCTCCATAACAATAAAACCCTGGACTGCTTCAGGATTTTGAGCAGGAACTAAAAGATTGACATGTGTAAAAACGCCCCCTCTTGGCTCATTTAAAACAAACTGACGAAGAGATTGGTCTTCATGAATCCATCTTGCTTGCTCCCAAAGGGTTTTGCCTGGGGGCATATCAACACCTGCAACAATAACATTACCAACCTCGCCTTCAGCGTGACAGGAAACAATTTGAATGGTTTTATTGTTTTTCATTTTGATCGAGTATGATTTTTTTAATGCATGTTATCATTTTTTTGTAACTAGGCCGTTGAATTCCTTATACTTAGCAATTTACCTTCCTGAATGGATATTTAACAAGAGGATTAACTTAATGACTTCAACGACAACCGAACTGAGCCTTGATGAGATTTTCAACCTAGCTAAAGCAGCACTTATAAATAATGGCGCTAATGAAGAGAATGCTGATGCAGTTGCAACTACCGTGACTAATGCTGAGCGAGATGGCTCTGTCTCTCATGGTTTGTTTCGAATTCCTGGTTACGTTAAAGCCCTTCAAAGTAACAAAGTAGATGGCTCTGCAAAGCCAGAAATTGAAGAAGTCACACCAACAATATTTAGATGTGATGCTCACAATGGATTTGCACCGCTCGCTCATAAACATGGACTTCAAAAATTAATTCAAGCAGCTCAAGCTTTTGGTATTTCAGGACTCGCTATTCAGCGTTGCCACCACTTTGCTGCCCTTTGGCCCGAAGTTGAAGCAATCAGTGATGAAGGCCTCGTTGGCTTGACATCAGTTTCATACACACCAGCTGTTGCTCCTTCTGGCGGAACAACTGCATTATATGGTACAAATCCAATGGCATTTTCATGGCCACGGCCTGGCAAAAACCCAATCGTTTTTGATATGGCAACAGCCTCAATGGCTAAAGGAGAGATTCAAATTGCTGCTAGGGATGGCCATGCTGTACCTCTTGGGACTGGACTTTCTGCTTCAGGAGAACTCACCACAGACGCAGCAGAAATTGATAAGGGAGTTTTATTACCATTTGGGGGTCACAAAGGCTCAGTGATAGCCCTTATGATTGAACTTCTTTCTGGCCCACTAGTAGGTGAGACTTTTTCCTATGAGTCAAAGGAGCGTGATAATGGAGATGGCGGCCCAGTTCAGGGTGGTCAGTTTATTCTCGCCATGTCACCTAAAATATTATCTGGAAAGGATACTTCAAAGCAGACGGAAGATTTCCTAGAAAAATATAAATCAATTGATGGTGTTCGAGTTCCAGGCGCTAGAAGGCACAATAATCGCAAAGATACTGGACCAAGACAAGTTAATACTGCTTTAATAGAGACAGTATCCAACCTTGGATCTTAAAGCAAACTAGAATATAGAAAATCTGCTAAATCAACGGTATCATTTTGAGGGTTTTTGCTACAATAATTTACTGTTGCTATGTAGATAAGTTCTGGGTCAGGCTTTAATGGATAGCTTGAAGTTTCATAATTTCTTCCTGTGTAATAGCCACTAAACCAAAACATAATCATGGTCTTCACATCAGGATTATTGTCTTCAACCAGCTGATTCACTTTATCACACTTCATATAGCCAACTGCTAGGTATGCATGGCTTGTGCTTACAAGAAAAAAATTCCCAAAAATTAAGCTTAAGATAACTAGGTATTTCTTCACGATTTTATCTAGGTAATATTTATTTATACCTTTCAACGGCCATAGCAACCCCCATCCCACCGCCAATGCAAAGAGTGGCAAGGCCTTTGTCAGCTTTGTCGCGCTCCATACCATGCAGAAGAGTTACTAAAATTCTGGCGCCTGAAGCTCCTATCGGGTGACCTAACGCGATAGCTCCTCCAGTAACATTTACTTTAGATTGATCCAGACCAAGAGAGTCATTAACAGACATAGCCTGCGCTGCAAATGCCTCATTAGCCTCAACTCTATCAAGTTCAGAGGCTTTCCAGCCAGCCTTGTCTAAACACTTAGTGCTTGCAGGTATAGGTCCAGTTCCCATAATTGTTGGGTCAACCCCAGCACTTGCATAAGAAACGATTTTGGCCATTGGTTTCAAGCCAAGCTCTTTTGCCTTAGATGCGCTCATTACCATTACAGCTGCTGCGCCATCATTGATGCCTGATGCGTTGCCTGCAGTAACCGTTCCGTCCTTCTTAAAAGCAGGCCTAAGCTTTGACAAAGATTCCTTGGTTGTTCCATGCCTTGGAAATTCATCGGTATCAAAAACTATATCGTCTCCCCGTCTCTGAGGAATAGCAATTGGTGTAATTTCATTATGAAATAAATCAGAAATCTGTGCGGACTCTGTTTTCTGTTGGGACGATGCTGCAAATTGATCTTGACCTTCTCTAGTATAGTCAAATTTGGATGCAATGTTCTCAGCTGTAACGCCCATATGGTAATCGTTAAATGCGCACCACAAACCATCAACTACCATCGTATCGACCATCTCCCATGGACCCATTTTTTTACCTTCTCTTGACTTGGGTAGGACGTGCCCAGAGAGGCTCATGTTTTCTTGACCACCTGCAATAACGATTTCAGCATCCCCACAAGCGACTGCTTGAAATGCAAGCTGGACTGCTTTTAGTCCGCTACCACACACCTTATTAATTGTCATAGCAGGGGTTACATGAGGCAGGCCAGCATCTATAGCTGCTTGTCTAGCTGGATTTTGGCCACTACCAGCAGTCAAAACTTGGCCCAAAATCACCTCGTCAACTTGATCATTAGCTACTCCTGTCTTTTCAAGCAAAGAGGAAATAACAGCAGATCCTAACTTATGAGCCGGTATTGACGAAAGCGAGCCTCCAAAAGAACCTAAAGCTGTTCTGGTAGCAGAAACGATTACTATTTCATGATTCATAACTTACATTAATTATTTTTTAATGAAAATATTATAGAGGTTGAAAAACAAGAGACTTACTTATCTATATACTTAAAGTACTATTTAGTAGTTGCTATAGCTTTAAAGAAAATAATATGAAAGGCATTAAATGATTCAAATTCTAAGCTGGAATATCCAGAATGGAGAAGGTGTTGATGGAGTTATCTCTCTAGATAGAATTGCTGAAACTATTTTTAGTATGTGCACTCCTGATGTTATTTGTCTTCAGGAGGTTTCTCGTAATTCAATCCTTAAAAATAATACAAAGCCTGATCAATTAAAACAGTTATCAAATTTATTCAAAGACTATGAAGCTTTTTATGGTTCAGCTTATGATGTTCTTCGTGATGGAGAAAATCTAAGAGAACAGTTTGGAAACATCATACTTTCAAAACTACCAGTCTTATCTTCTTTTAATCATATACTTCCGCAACCGACAAATAACAGCTTTAGACATATGCCTAGACAGGTTTCAGAAATTACCATTCAAACGCCTTTTTTTCCTTTATGCGTTATGACAACACACTTAGAGTATGGTTCTCAAAATCAACGTTATGAACAAGTTAAGCGAATTTTGTCCATTAAAGATGATATTGATAACTTGTCAATTAATCCTGCAACCATCCACGAAGAGAGTCCATATGCTAAGCTTGAACGTTCAAATAAAGTTGTCATTTGTGGAGACTTTAACTTTGAACCTAATTCTAAGGAATATAGTCTTATCACAAGCAACAGTCATGAGTCTCTGATTGACTCTTGGACGCATCTAAATGAAAATTTAGATCATGCGCCAACCTGTGGGATTTTTGACAAAAAACAATGGTCAGAGGGTCCTCATTGCAGAGACTTTGCGTTTGTAAGTGACAACCTTAAAAGTAATATTGTCAACTTAGTCGTCAATGAAGAGACTAATGCTTCAGATCACCAACCTTTAGTCTTAACAGTCACTGATTAATAGTTAGCCGAGTTCAAAGAGCTTCCCCCTAGGTGGAGTAGAGTTGAGCTTAGAACAAGACTCTTTAAATCAGTGTTGTCTTTAACGACTTCACCTTCAATATTATTGATTTTCATGATAGCTTTCCAAAAATTTATCTAGATGCTGTTTTTCATTTTTTGTTAGAGACAGTCCAAGCTTTGACCTTCTAAATAAAATATCTTCAGAGGTTCTAGCCCACTCATTTTGGATCAGTTAGGGAGGGGTCAATAAATTCTAGTGAAACATGACCCCTGCATGATCCCAGTATTTTTCATTAAGATATAAAAAACCTATCTCGTAAGATAGGCCTTTATTTAATTGGCTCCCTGACCTGGGCTCGAACCAGGGACAAACGGATTAACAGTCCGTTGCTCTACCAACTGAGCTATCAGGGAATAGCGAGAGATTATAACGAGCTATGAATTTTGAGTCAATCAAATCTTTGCTTTTTAGTCTTTAATTAACCTTAAAGTTTTTGACTTACTTAATTGAATCCTCTATTGCCTTTCCAAACTCAGAACAAGAAAGCAAAGTAGCATCATCAATTAACCTCTCCAAGTCATACGTAACTGTCTTGTTTTGAATAATTTTTGACATCGCATTTATAATAAGGTCAGCAGCTTCAGTCCAACCCATATGCCTAAGCATCATTTCGGCAGAAAGTATTAAAGAGGATGGATTAACCATGTCCTTACCGGCATAACCTGGAGCGGTTCCATGAGTTGCCTCAAACACGCCAACGCTATCAGAAAGGTTAGCACCAGGAGCAATACCGATACCACCAACTTGCGCTGCTAAAGCATCAGAAATATAGTCACCATTGAGATTCAAAGTTGCAATGACTGAGTACTCTGCTGGTCGAATTAAGATTTGCTGCAAAAAGGCATCAGCAATTGAGTCTTTGACAATGATTTCTTTTCCAGTGTTTGGATTAGTAAAACTGCACCATGGGCCTCCATCAACCTCTTTAGCACCAAATTCATCCTTAGCTAGTTGGTAACCTGTGTCTCTAAAAAGGCCTTCGGTAAACTTCATAATATTGCCCTTATGGACTAAAGTGACTGAAGATTTATCGTTATCAATTGCGTATTGAATTGCAGCCCTTACTAGTCTTATTGTTCCTTCTGTGGAGACTGGCTTGATTCCAATGCCTGATGTTTCAGGAAAGCGAATCTTAGTCGCGCCCATCTCATCCTGAAGAAAGTCGATGACTTTCTTCACTTCCTTTGATCCAACAGGAAATTCTATACCTGCATAAATGTCTTCAGAGTTCTCTCTGAAAATAACCATATCGACCTTCTCAGGATGCTTAACTGGGGAAGGTGTTCCATCAAAGTATTGAACAGGCCTTTGGCAGATATATAAATCAAGAATCTGCCTGATAGCCACATTAAGTGACCTCATTCCGCCGCCTACAGGAGTAGTTAATGGACCCTTAATAGAAACAGAAAACTCTTTAATAGCTTCAACAGTTTCTTCTGGCAAATATTCACCATAGAGACTATCAGCTTTCTCACCTGCATAAATTTCCATCCAATGTATTTCTCTCTCACCGCCATATGCTTTTTTAACTGCAGTATTCACCACGTTAAGCATAACTGGAGTAATGTCGATGCCAATACCATCACCTTCAATATAAGTAATAATTGGATTATTTGGGACATTAAGAGTGTTGTTAGTTATCGAGATTGGCTCACCAGAGCTTGGAACAGTTATATTTTTATAGGTCATTATGTGTTATTGAATATTCAAATTTCTAGACGCATCATTATACCGTCTTCTGTGCTTGAAAGTTGATTTGAGTTTTTCGCATAGTAACTTTTTTGAACCGAAATTTCTTTAAAACCTATAGCCAAATAAAATTCAATTGCAGAAATATTACTCTCCCTGACTTCCAATAAAACTGCAGCAACTCCTCTTTTACTAAGAACTTGAGTCAGATGCTCTATTAATGCCTTTCCATAGCCTTTTCTCTGATGCCTTGGGTCAATTGCTATATTGAGAATATCAGCACTTTCAATCACAGGCATTGCTAACAAAAACCCAATGATTTCTGCTTTGTATATTAATGTATACCCTAAGTTAATCGGGTTTTTAATACTATCAAGTAGTTGTTTTTTTGTCCAAGGATTCTTTGAACTCTGACTCTCAATTAAGAGGATCGAATCAATGTCTTTTTCACTCAGTCGATTAAAGGAAATACTGATAGGCTTTGTTGTCAGTTTCGTTTTGATAATAGTACCCAATTTCATCAAACCTTGACTCCAGGTCAGCAACATCATCAACTTGAAGACCAATTAATACTCGACCAAAATCAGCACCATGGTTTCGATAATGAAAAAGAGATATATTCCATTTTGTTTTCACTTTTTTTAGAAAATTTAGAAGAGCTCCCGGCCGCTCTGGAAATTCAAATCGATAAATTACCTCATTTTCCGCATTAGCATGTCCGCCAACCATATATCTTATATGCGTTTTTGCCATTGAATTATCACTCATATCAATCACCTCAAATGATTGACTGAGTCGGGTAATTAATGACTGCTTTTCAGTCTCACCTTTAGTTAGCTTAATACCTACAAAAATATGTGCATCTTTCCTTGTAGCATAACGATAATTGAATTCAGTAATTGAAGAGTTATCTAGTAATTCACAAAACCTTAAGAAGCTTCCAGGCTCTTCAGGGATGGTTACAGCAACAATAGCCTCATTAAGCTCGCCCAGATCAGCCCTTTCAGCGATATATCTTAACCTGTCAAAGTTGACATTAGCGCCCGAGACTACAGAAACAATATTTTTATTTTTGAGATTATTATCTAGGATATATTTTTTAACCCCGGCCGTTGAAAGAGCGCCTGCAGGTTCAGAAACGGAACGAACATCCTCATAGATATCTTTAATTGCTGCACATATTTCATCGTTACTCACTAAAACTACATCATCGACTGACTCTTTAGCAATTTCAAAAGGTAGCACACCAATTTGTTTAACTGCAACGCCATCAGCGAACCTCCCAACATCATCTAATATCACCCTCTCATTAGCCTCTAATGCTTTAAAAAGTGTTGGAGAATCTGCTGGCTCAACGCCAATAACCTTGATATGTGGAGCATAATGCTTAATGTAGCTTGCCATTCCAGAGATAAGCCCTCCTCCACCAACAGGTGCAAATACATAGTCTATTTTCTCAAGCTGAGATAGTATTTCTTTGGCTACTGTTGCTTGACCTGCGATCACCTCAAAATCATCATAAGGACTAATAAAACACAAATCATGTTCAGCTTCCAACTTCTTTGCATGATGAAATGCATCATCATAAACATCACCGTGGAGTATCACTTCAGCTCCTAATTGCTCTACCGCCTGCACCTTAATATTAGGTGTACTTGTTGGCATGACGATAATTGCCTTGATTTTTAATTTACTGGCTCCAAGGGCAACTCCTTGAGCATGATTACCCGCCGAAGAGGCAATAACGCCCTTACTTTTTTGCGCATCACTCATTGAGCTCATTTTTTGATAGGCACCACGCAGCTTAAAGGAGTGAATCACTTGATCATCTTCACGCTTTAAATAGATTCGATTATTAAACCTTTTGCTTAGTTGAGAGGCAATCGATAACGCTGAAACTTTTGCCACTTCATAAACAGCGCTATTATCTGCCAGATTAACGAGTGCACTCATAGAGCTCCTTTATATAGTCCACACTGACCATAGAATGACCAGTCTGCGTGCCATTAATTATCTGAAAAGGCTGGTCCTTTTCACCTAAGTGATCAAGAACAACTAGTGCCCCTTCAAAGTTTTTTGTCTTAGTATACTCGCTAAGAGTCACCAGAGTCTTAAGTCCTGCTGCGGCTGATGAATTAAAACCAATTACTGAATCTTCTATAGCTACGCATTCACTGGCATTTAACTTCATTTTTTCTAAAACGTAATTATAAATCTCAGGGGATGGTTTTTTATTTTTGACTACATCTCCAGCAGCGATAATCTCAAAAGAATCTAGCGCATTCACCCCTAGTGCAGCGACCAAAATTGCCTTAACATTTTCATAGGAGGTTGTTGTTGCAATAGCTAGTCTTAAATTATTATCAAGCGCATCATTGATTAACCTTTCAACCCCAATCCTCAAGGAAATAAATCCATCCGATATTTTACTAATAAAAATATCAGTTTTTTTTCTATGAATCATAGCGATATCTTCTTTAGTCAAGGCATTGTTTAGCTTTGGATTATATTTTTTTATGAAGTGAGCAAGCCTTTCTTTACCTCCACTAACGCTTAAAAGGTCGCCATAAAGCTCACTATCCCAATGCCAGTCCAACCCAAAAAAATAAAATGCCTCATTGAATGCTTTAAGATGACCATCATGCTCGGTATTAGCAAGAGTTCCATCCACGTCAAATATTATTGCTTTCAATTCCATATTGAGTAAATTTAATTGGATCAAAATAAAAAAAATCATTGCTATTTTAGGCAATTTTTGGTAAAAACTACATTTTTTTACAAAACTAACAATAATGACTACAGAACCTAACTTTAACGAAATCCCTGCATACATTCCAAAAAAGGGAGAAGAGTTTATGTCTACTGGTCAGATTAAGCACTTCATACATAAGCTTAACGTTTGGAGAGAACAGTTAGTTTTTGAGGCAGAAACAACTATTAATCATATCCAAGAAGATTCAGCGCCCGTTGCGGATATCAATGATAGAGCTACAATTGAAGAAGAGTTTGCTCTAGAACTTAGAACAAGAGACCGTGAAAGAAAACTTATCAATAAGATTGATAAGACACTTCATATAATCGATATGGGTGATTATGGATACTGTAAGACCTGCGGTATTGAAATCGCTCTCAATCGCCTAGAAGCTCGCCCTACCGCTGATAAGTGTATTGACTGTAAGACTGTAGAAGAAAGAAAAGAAATCTAAATTCTTTTTTTAATCTTTGAGAATACTTGCAGTTACTTTTAGAAGTGCTTAAAGGACTTACTTAGGCCATCATAACCCTTAATGTTTAGATTCAATGAGTTATTAATAACTCCAATCTTTGTGATTCTAACTTTAAGATTTTCTGATAGTTTTTTTATTTCAGATTGATTAGACTTATCTGAAGTAAAACATAATTCATAATCATCTCCTCCGCATAGGGGTAAACCCCAATCCTGAGTACTCTTGATGTACTCTTTAACTGTATCGCTTAATGGTAAGTTATTAGAATCTATTATCGCACCAACCTTTGAAGCACTTAGGATATGAGACAAATCTTGCTCAAGTCCGTCTGAAATATCAATACACGAGCTTGCTATATTTTTTAAGGCAGAGCCAAGACTAAGTCTTGGAACTGGTTTATTGAGTTTATTGAGTTCAGTTGTACTTGGCTGAGACCCTTCATTAATTTTTTTTAGGCAAAGCGCTGCCCTGCCAAGGTCTCCAGAGACATAAATATCATCCCCATTTTTAGCGCCAGATCTTTTAATAGCCTTAGATTTTTTGACCGTTCCCATAATGGTAATCGTAATGTTTAAAGGACCTTTAGTGGTGTCTCCACCGATCAAACTAACATTGAAAAATTCAGACGCCTCTCTAAGAGAATCTGAAAATGCCTGCAGCCAACTTTCATCTAGCTTTGGAAGTGTTAGAGAAAGAGTAAAGCATTTAGCCTGTGCTCCCATTGCAGCAATATCACTTAGATTGACTGCTAAAGATTTATAGGCAATATCGCCAGGATGCGCGTCCTTAAAGAAGTGAACACCCTCTGATAGGGTATCAGTCGAAGTTACCAGCTGGCAATCAGAATCAATCTGAAAAAGTGCTGCATCATCGCCAACCCCCAACTCAATACTGGGGTCACTTAATGGCCAATTAAAGTAACTTTTAATTAAATCAAACTCATTCATCGTCTTTAAATGCTTAAGCCCTTAAAATGGGCTTTTGTTGATTCTGAAAGCGCTAAAAGATCATACCCTCCCTCCAAAAAAGAAATCACCCTTCCACTGCTGTGCCGATTCGCCAGCTCAACAATAGCCTGAGTCAATGAGAAATAATCTTCGGAGTCTAAATTGATTGCAGCTAAAGGGTCTCTCTTGTGCGCATCAAAACCAGCCGAGATAAGAATAACTTCAGGCTTAAATTTATCAACATTTTGTAAAATTTTTTCATTAAAAATTTTAAGAAAGTCCTCGCTAGTTGTTCCAGAATCAATGGGTGCATTAAAAATATTGCCAACTCCTTTCTCAGCCTCAAGACCTGTTCCTGGAAATAGTGGATGCTGATGAATTGAGCCATATAGAACTGATTCATCATTATAGAAAATCTCTTGAGTGCCATTCCCATGGTGCACATCAAAGTCAATAATAGCAACCCTTTTTATGTCATATTGAGACTGCAAATAGCGAGCTGCAACTGCCACGTTGTTGATAAAACAAAAACCATTCACTCTTGCCGTTTCAGCATGATGTCCTGGGGGACGAACAGCGCAAAAAAGCCTTTTTAAATTTCCTTCCATCAGATCTCTTGAGGCGCTAATACCTGCCCCGCAGGCTCTTAAAATTGCCTCCTTACTGTTCTGGCACAAAATCGTGTCGGCATAGGGCTCTTTTTCAACGCCCACAAGGCCTTCATTTGGTATCATTTCAAAGATTTCCTCAAGATAGGACTGAGGATGCACATGATTGATGTCGCTATACTCAGCTAATGGTGCCTCTTTAAAATCTATATCGAGCGTATCAAGACTTTTAATTGAATCAAGTATTGACTCAAGTCGTTCTTTTCTTTCAGGGTGACCATCACCATTCTCTTTAGAGAGGCATGCAGAATGGGAGTAAACCCTTATATTTTCCATTCATCCCCTAAATTTAAAGTCTAATAAAAGAACACTAAAACTACATATAAGCGTTTTCTTTATAAGAGTGATCTGTTGCATCAAGAACTGCAGAAATTTCCGGATAAAGTCCCTTCAACTGTTTTTCAACACCATCTTTAAGAGTCATATTCACTGAGCTACAGCCTTGACAGCCCCCTCCAAAATTCAGAACAACCTCATTTTTTTTAGTGATCTCAACTAAATCTACAAAACCGCCATGAGAAGAGAGGCTTGGATTGACTTCTGTAACAATGGTAAAAAGCACCTTCTCTTCCAAAGGCGCATCATCTTTAGGCGCTTCTCCTTTAGCGTTCGGTGCAGTAATTGTCAGTTTTTTATTCGTACCATCTATCTTTAAGGCAACATGAGAGTCACTCAAATATTGATTATTTGATTCATCAATAAAGGCACTGAAACCAACAAATGGAAACTCTTGATAACTATCAGGAAGATCACTTTTGATACAAAAATTGAATGTTACTGTTGCAACAGGCGTTCCAGCTTTTTCAACATCAACCTTTAAGCCCAAATCCTTTTCATCCTGCTGCTCAAAAAGATCCGCAACATAAATTTCCGCTTCTTCTGTAATACTAAACATTCGTTCTCCTAAATACAATATTGTCTATCAGGCGAGTTCCTCCAAACCTAATTGCAGATATTATAATAATTTCTGAGGTTTTAGTCTCGATTTGTGTAAGGTTATTCGCATCTAAAACCTCTAAATACTCAGCCTCAAACTCCTCATTTAATTCATCAATCGCCTTTAACCTTGCTGATTGAATAGTCTTACCATCCAGTATAGACTTTTTTAACGCATTAAGTTTTAAATAAAAGTTGGGAGCTTTTTTTCGATCTTCGTGGTTCAAGTATTGATTTCTAGTGCTCATTGCCAACCCATCCTTTTCTCTCTGAGTTTCTACTGATTCAATGGCTATATCTAAATTAAGTTTTTCAACCAATGATTTGATAATCAATAGTTGTTGATAGTCCTTTTCACCAAAGACTGCACAATTGGGCTCAACAATTTCAAAAAAACGTTTTACGACCTGCGCAACTCCATCGAAATGGGTTGGCCTAAATGCCCCACACAGTATTTGACCGATTTCACCAACCTTATAGTCAGTGTGAGTTCCGTCAGGGTAGATCTCTCCCTTTGAAGGAAAAAACAATACATCAACCCCTTTTGATTCTAGTAGATTCTGATCACTAGAAAACGTATTGGGGTAGTCTTCAAAATCCTCTCCCCTAGCAAACTGAGTTGGGTTTATAAAAATACTAACAACAACAATATCTGAAATTTCTCTTGCTCTATCCACTAACTTCAGATGGCCGTCATGAAGCCCTCCCATGGTAGGCACGAGCGAAATTTCTTTATTGTTATCTCGACAATTATCTAAAAAATGCTTAAGATCAATCGTCGTTTTGAAAATTTGCATTAATAGCTCTCACTATCAGATGGAAAGGTTCCCGTCTTTACCTCTTGTATGAATGATTTTACAGCCGCTGAAACAGAGCTCTGAGAATTTAAAAAATTTCGAACAAACCGAGGCTGTCTACCTAAAGTGATACCTAACATATCATAGCTAACTAGAACCTGGCCATCACAATCTCTCCCAGCACCGATTCCAATCGTTGGTATTTTAATTTGATCACTGATAGTTTTAGCTAAATCGCTAGGAATGCACTCAAGAACCAAAACACTGACTCCTAGAGACTCCAATAGAGTTGCATTATCAATAATTGATTGTGCAGAACTCTCCTCTCGACCCTGGACCTTATAATCACTTGAATGAACAACAAGTTGAGGCTGAAGCCCCAAGTGACCACAGACATTGATATTGTTAGATATTAAGGTTTTAATGACATCAGAATGCTCTGCGCCGCCCTCAATTTTTACCATTTCAGCGCCACGGCCTATCAAGGCGTTAGCATTATTTAGGGCAGATTCAGAATCTTCGTAACTATGAAAAGGCATATCAGCTATAACTAGCGCTTGTTCACAGGCAGCTGCAACAATAGAGGTGTGATATATCATATCCTCCATTGATACTGAGCGCGTATTTTCACCGCCCTGAATAACCATTCCGAGAGAGTCACCGATCAGAATAGTGTCAACTCCTGCACTATCTATTAGCCTTGCCATTGAGGCATCATAAGCAGTCAAACAGGTAATTTTTTCACCCTTCTCTTTGTATAAATTTAACTCTGAATGGTTCATAGTTTTTTTAAATCATGCGTATCAATACTATCAATTAATTTTATAACAGGTCCTAAAAGAGGCACTTTAATCTCTTTATCAATTTCATACAATGGCACTAAAACAAAAGCCCTATTTGTTATTTCAGGATGAGGAATCGATAACCTTTCGCTTGAAATAACTTGCTGCCCATAAAGAAGTATATCTAAATCAATTGTTCTTGAGCCCCATTTTACTTCTCTAACTCTCTTTTGATTATCCTCAATACCTTGACAGACATCCAATAAATCAACCGCACTAAGAGAGGTTTCAATATTACAAACCGCATTGATATAATTTGGCCCAGGCATCTCTAAAAGAGGTTCTGACTCATAAAAACTTGAAACCTCATTCACGACTACACCATGAGCCATATTTAAAGCTGAAAGCGCTTTTTCAATTTGACCCTTCGGATTTTTTAAGTTTGAGCCTAAACCAATATATGCTAACAATGAATTAATGTTCCTATATATTCACCTTGATAAATCCTTGTTAACACCTCTTTTTCACGCCCCCAAGCTATATTAGAGATCGTATCTGAATCTGCGGCCTGTTTTGCCGCCATGACTTTTGAGTACATGCCGCCTGAACCATGGGCGCCTCCAGTTTTTCCAGCAACCTGCTCTAATTTTGCATCATTAAAGTGTATTTTCTCTATCAACTTTGCATCTTTATTTCTTCGCGGGTCATCATCAAAAACGCCATGTTGATCAGTCAATATTACTAATCTCTCTGCATTTAAGAAATTGGCTACAAGAGCAGCCAAAGTGTCGTTATCTCCAAACTTAATCTCCTCTGTTGCAACTGTATCATTTTCATTGATGACTGGAACAATTCCAAAATCAAGTAAGTTGCCTAGTGTTGCTGAAATATTTTCAAAATGCTTGGAGTTTAGAAGGTTATCTCGCGTTAATAGGACTTGGGCAGTTTGGACACTGTATTTAGCAAATAAAGACTCATAAGCTTGCACCAAGCCCATTTGCCCAACAGCTGCAGCAGCTTGAAGTTTGTGGATATCACTCGGTTTTTCCTTCCACCCCAATCTTTTCATTCCTTCAACAATTGATCCACTTGAAACCAAGACAATGTCAATTTTATGAGATTGAAGATTCACAATCTGCTCTACCCATTGTGAAATTAACTTCTTGTCAATTCCTTCGCCATTATTGGTAAGAAGGGCAGACCCAATCTTGACCACCCAACACTTATTCTTCTTCATTTTTTTGCTCTATTAAATCATACAAACCAAAAATTAAGGACTTACAGCCCAATCCATTTAGTGCTGATATGTTAAACGCAATTCCTTTATATTTGATCTTTTTAAGGAAATCTTTAATCGTCTTGTCCCTCTCATTTTCTTCAATTAAGTCAATTTTATTAATCGCAACGATTCTAGATTTCTTAAAGAGTTCATTATCAAACTTTTTCAGCTCAGATTCTATCGTCAAATAATTATTAACTGGATCAGAGCCATCGGATGGCAATATATCGACAACATGAAGAAGCGCTCTGGCTCTTGTGAGGTGCTTGAGAAACTCAAATCCAAGGCCCACACCCTCGCTAGCCTTTTCAAGAAGGCCAGGAATATCTGCCATAACAAAGTGATTGCTTCCTGCTTTGACAACCCCAAGGCTTGGGTGAAGCGTTGTAAATGGGTAATCAGCAACTTTTGGACGAGCGCCAGAGATTTGTCTAATAAGGGATGACTTTCCTGCATTTGGCATACCCAAAAGCCCCACATCAGCCATAATATTTAACTCTAATGCAACCTCCCTAGACTCACCTGGAGTGCCTGGTGAAGTTTGCCTTGGAGCGCGGTTGATAGATGACTTGAATCGGGCATTTCCTAAGCCATGAAAACCGCCCTTTGCAACAAGTAAATTTTGCTCATGAAGTGTGATCTCTCCGATGACTTCATCTGTAGAAAGATCAATAATCTTAGTCCCCAGTGGAACTTCGACATACAGATCATTAGCAGACTTTCCTCTTCGATCTCTTCCCATTCCTGGGAGCCCATTCTTTGCTCTATAGAGCCGGTTATATCGGAATTCACTCAACGTATTAAGGCCTTCCTGTCCTTGAAAGTAGACACTACCTCCATCACCACCGTCTCCGCCGTCTGGACCTCCATCTGGAATGTACTTTTCGCGACGAAAGCTAAGACAGCCCGCTCCGCCTTTTCCAGCCTCTACCACAACACTTGCAGAATCTACAAATTTCATAATTCTTTTAAATAATTAATAAATTACAAGCTATGATCATCATCAAGAATCAGTCTAATTAAAATAGATACAATGAAAGTTAAATGATAAAGCTATAATATCTGGCAATTATTATACCTTTTTTGCCTATCATAAGCCCTCTAGAAGAGAATCGAACGAGATTAAAACTTTATGAAAACTTTGAATCTTGAGCTCACAGATTAATCTAAATGACAATTTTTTCAAAAAAATATTTAACTGTGTCATTGTATGAATAGATTTATTTACTCATTAATGCTTTATTTTAGCGTTCCATTTGCTATCTTGAGACTTCTCTTGAGGGATACGCATGACTCTTCTTGGAAAAGAAAACTAAAAAACCAATTAGGTATTGTTCAAAAAATATCTGGTCAAGTGATTTGGATTCACTGCGTTTCTGTAGGTGAATTTAACGCCTCTAAGCCTTTAATCGATAAACTTTTTATTCAATATTCCGATCACCAGATTGTTGTCTCAACCACTACAATTACAGGCTCTATTGCAGTCAATAAACATTATAAAAGTAAAGTTATTCATTGTTTTTTTCCTTTTGATATCCCCCTTATAATCAATTCGTATGTCAACAAAATTAACCCTGAGATCTGCATTCTTTTAGAGACTGAAATTTGGCCAAACCTAATTCAATCGCTCAAAAAGAAAAGTATCCCTGTAGTCCTTATCAATGCTCGTTTATCAGAAAAGTCATTTCATAGATATGACAAATACTCATCAAACTTAGTGAAAGCGTCACTCAACAATCTGAATTTGATTTGCGCCCAAAATACATCTTCAGCTGACAGATTTATATCCCTTGGAGCTAATCAAGAAAAAATTATCACAACAGGAAGTTTAAAATTTGATAGCGATAATTTAGTTGATAACGAAGCCATTAAAACTTTAAAAAATATCATTGGAGATAGAAAAATTAGTGTCTTTGCTAGTACTCGTGATGGTGAAGAAAAACAAATTATTCAAAGCTATGTTAATTCTTCAAACACTATCAACTCCCTGTTAATTATTATTCCAAGACACCCTGAAAGATTCAATGAGGTTTTTAAGATTGCAAAGGCAAGTGGCCTTAAGGTTGAGAGAAGGTCTAGTGTTGAGCGATGCTCCGAGGACACTGTTATTTTAATTGGTGACAGTATGGGTGAGATGATGTCGTATTATTCGGTCTGCGACCTTGCTTTTATTGGAGGAAGCCTCTCTAATAATGGTAGTCAAAACATGTTAGAGGCTGCATCATTATCCAAGCCCATTATCTTTGGTCCTAGCGTATATAACTTTGAAGAAATCTCAAAAAAACTACTAGATAATGACGCTGCAATTCAAGTCAAAAATGCTGATGAACTCATGAAAACTATTCATGAATTACTAAAGAGTGATGAGAGAAGAGAAGAGCTAGGAAAAAAAGCCAAACAGACCTTTGATAACAATCGCGGCGCAGTCAACAAAATAATTGAAGTCATAACGCCGCTCATTAAAGCTTAAGTCTAATAAACTTTAAGCGCCTTCCTTTAAGTAGATTTCACTATCGTTGTTAATAAATTCTTCAGATTTTTTATCCATCTCAATCTGAATTTCTTGAATTTTCTTAACTGTATCACTGTCTAGTCCTTTGATATCCTGAGAGATCTTCATAGAGCAGAACTTCGGTCCACACATTGAGCAAAAGTGTGCGGTTTTGGCTGCCTGTTTCGGAAGCGTTTCATCATGAAAACTTCTTGCAGTATCTGGGTCAAGCGCCAGGTTAAATTGATCCTCCCATCTGAACTCAAAGCGCGCTTTTGAAAGTGCATTATCTCTAATCTGAGCGCCTGGATGTCCTTTAGCAAGATCAGCCGCATGTGCTGCAATTTTGTAAGTGATAATTCCTGTCTTAACATCATCCTGATTAGGAAGTCCGAGATGCTCCTTAGGAGTTACATAGCAAAGCATCGCACAGCCATACCAACCAATTTGTGCTGCTCCAATGGCAGAAGTAATATGATCATATCCAGGTGCAATATCGGTAGTCAGAGGACCGAGTGTATAGAAAGGCGCCTCACCACACTCTTTGAGCTGCTTTTCCATATTATCTTTAATCATGTGCATCGGTACATGACCTGGACCTTCAATAAAAGTTTGAACATCATGCTTCCATGCTATTTTTGTAAGCTCACCTAAAGTCTCAAGTTCACCGTACTGAGCCGCATCATTGGCGTCTGCAATTGAGCCTGGCCTCAAACCATCGCCAAGAGAGAAGGTCACATCATAAGCCTTCATAATTTCGCAAATGTCTTCAAAATGAGTATAAAGGAAACTCTCTGTATGATGCGCAAGACACCATTTAGCCATAATCGAGCCACCCCTTGATACAATTCCTGTCACTCTATTCATCGTCAATGGAACATATTTAAGGCGAACCCCAGCGTGAATTGTAAAGTAGTCAACGCCCTGCTCAGCTTGCTCAATCAATGTGTCTCTAAAAATCTCCCAAGTTAGGTCTTCAGCTACACCTTTTACTTTTTCAAGTGCCTGATAAATTGGGACTGTTCCAACAGGGACTGGTGAATTGCGGATAATCCATTCGCGCGTTTCATGTATGTTTTTACCTGTTGAGAGATCCATAATGGTATCAGCACCCCAACGAACACCCCAAACCATCTTACCGACCTCTTCATCAATTGAAGAGCCGAGCGCTGAGTTACCAATATTTCCATTAATCTTAACCAAGAAATTTCGTCCAACAATCATAGGCTCTGTCTCAGGATGATTAATATTATTAGGAATAATTGCGCGTCCTCGAGCTACCTCGTCCCTTACAAATTCTGGGGTAATAATCTTTGGCGTTGCAGCGCCAAAGCTTTCACCCTGATGCTGTCCAACTTGATCTTGGTATTCTTGCCACAGGCAATTCTCTCTGATTGCAATGTACTCCATTTCGGGCGTGATAATACCTTTTCTTGCATAATGCATTTGGGTAACATTTTTTCCTTTCTTTGCTTTTCTGGGGGCTTTCAAGTGTTCAAATCTGAGCTCATCAAGTTCTTTATTACCTAGCCTTTCATTCGAAAACTTTGAACTCACACCATCTAATACTTCTGTGTCTGCTCTTTCTTCAATCCAATTTGAGCGAATCGGGTCAACCCCTTTTCTATAGCTAATGGTCTTGCTAGGATCTGTATAAGGTCCAGAGGTATCATAAACATGAACTGGATCATTTTTTTCAGCCAAATCTCCTATGGTATCAGTCAGCTTAATTTGTCTCATGGGAACTCTAATATCGTCCCTTGAGCCTTTAGCATAGACTTTTTTAGAATTAGGAAAAGGCTCAATAAAAGCCTTGTTAACGCTTGATAAACTTGTAAGTGTTTCGGATGATTGCTTCATTATTGTATAATTTGGTTAATGTTACTTTAGGAATGAAAATGTCCATTTTAACTCATCGACCAAGAAGATTGAGAAAACAAGAATTTAATCGTTCTTTAGTTCGTGAAAACATTTTGAGCGCAAGCGATTTGATTTATCCAATATTTATTATTGAGGGTGAAAATACAAGAGAAAAGATTGACTCAATGCCGGGCATTGAAAGACTAAGCATTGACCAACTACTCATAGAAGCTAAGGAAATTGTTGATTTAAAAATTCAAGCAGTGGCTCTTTTTCCAGTTATTTCTTCTGAGAAGAAAACTGAAGAAGCTGAAGAGTCTTACAATTCTGATGGCCTTGTTCAAAGAGCAGTTCGAGCCCTTAAGAGGAGTTTTCCAGATCTTGCAGTCATTACCGATGTTGCGCTAGATCCGTTTACAAGCCATGGCCAGGATGGATTAATAGATTCAAATGGGTATGTCCTTAATGACGAAACTGTTGACATTCTTATCAAACAAGCGCTATCACATGCCGAAGCTGGCGCTGATATTGTAGCGCCTTCTGACATGATGGATGGACGAATAGGGGCAATTAGGCATGCCCTAGAAGAGTCAGATTTTATACATACCAACATATTATCGTATGCTGCCAAATACGCCTCTTCATTTTATGGACCCTTTAGAGATGCCGTTGGCTCTTCTGGAAACCTTGGAAAATCAGATAAAAAGACCTACCAGATGGATCCTGGAAATGCTAATGAGGCAATTCGCGAGGTTGAACTTGATATTAACGAGGGCGCTGATATGGTTATGATCAAACCAGGCTTGCCTTACCTTGATATCGTTTCGAATGTCAAACAAACATTCGGCGTACCAACTTTTGCCTATCATGTAAGTGGTGAATATGCTATGCTTAAAGCAGCTAGTCAACAGAACTGGATCGATGAAAAATCAACAGTCCTTGAGACATTGCTCTGCTTTAAAAGGGCTGGTGCCGATGCCATCTTAACTTACTACGCAAAAGATGCGGCTAGATGGATTAAAGACTCATGATTAAATTTTTATTAAAAGATAGATAAGAATGAACCAAAAAATTGCCTTTTATTTAATATCAACTGTTGTTGTTTTTTTTATAGGGCATTCTTATTCACAATTTAATTTTAAAACGCCCGAGCCAGTCATTATTTCCATTGATAACTCAGATGAGATTGAACAATACAAAACAGATCTCAGTAATTTGCAAATGCAGCTTGATGATCTTGACAATCAGTTAATAAATTCCCTCGATGCGCTCAACTCAACCCGCAAAAAACTAACTCTTTCATCTAGCAAAGTTCAAGTTCTTGAGGCTGAGATAAATTTAATTAAAAGTAGAAGTAATCAACTAAAATCTGAACTCAATCAAAACAATTCTTTAGTTTTAGCTAATAAAGCTCAAATTAAATTATTAACTGAAGAATTATCAAACACCCTCATCGAACTTGAGTTAAGTCAATTTGAGCTTGAGCTTGCAAAAGAGCAGGCGGAAAATTAAGAATCTATCTATTTTTATTAGTTATAGTAGTTTACGAAACGGCTTATCTCTTCCCTTGGCGTTCTATAGGAATTGACTATCTGATCCTTGTCTTCATAACCCAAAGCCATGCCGCAAAGTACAACCTTGTCTTTGTAGTTTGGAAATTCTTGCCTAACTATTTCAGGATATTCTCCTAGAGCAGCCTGAGGGCATGTTGCGAGCCCATGCCCAACAGCTGAAAGCATAATCGATTGTAAAAACATACCGTAATCCATATACGAGCCTTTTTCCATAACTTTATCTATAAAAAAAAGGAGTATCACAGGTGCGCCAAATGCTTGATAATTAAGTGCCCATTGGTCTAATTGTTTTTGCTTATCTTCTCTAGATATCTCTAAGGTAGAGTACATCAAAAGGCCACATGCCTTCCTTCTCTCTTTATATTCATCAACCCACTCAGTTGGGTAATAACTATAATCCATAACACCTTTTTTGCCAGCACGAAATGCCTCCTCCAACTTATCGCAAAGCTTTGTCTTACTATTACCGGTAACAACCGCTATTTGCCAGGGCTGAGTGTTGACACCAGAAGGTGCAGTTTTAGCTTGCTCAATAATTGCATTCACCACCTTAATCGGCACCTCTTTGTCTAAAAAAGCCCGAGTTGATTTACGTTCTTCAAGTGCATTTTTTACGTCCATTTTTTCTCCCGTTATTATTATTAAATTTGGGTTTTAGCTATTAGGATTAATATCATACTCGATGGCCACATCTGTTCCGTTTATTTATATATAGAATGATGATGTTGAGACCAGTTAGGAATAACTTATTCTGGAAACTAATTATTGAAATGGTGTTAAAATCTTTTACGAAGGGTTAACCTAAAACTTTTAAGTATCGTTCCCTTTTCAAAACCATATAAGTATTTATAAATATTGAAGTAAGATTTAATAGATTGATTGAGCCATAACTGTATTAATGACTCAATATAAACAACTAACTAAGGAGTATGTATATGGGTATGCCAGGACCATTTGAACTGATTATTATTTTGATAATCGTACTACTTATTTTTGGTGGCAAGCGTCTCAAAAATATTGGTGGCGAGCTTGGAGGAGCAATCAAGGGCTTTAAATCCTCCATGAAAGAATCTGAGACCAAAGAAAAAGAAGAAATCATAGAAGCTAAAGTCGAGGCTGATGATGATCAGTCTGGCAAGAAATAAATCTCTTCTCTAAAATAAATTCCTATGTTTGATTTCGGTTTTTGGGAAATTGCTATTATTGGCATTATCACTCTTATTGTAGTTGGCCCTGAAAGAATGCCTTCGCTAGCTCGAAAGGCCGGTATTTATGCCGGCAAACTCAATAAATTTGTTAAAAAAATTAAATTTGATATCGATGAAGAATTAAAAGTTGATGAGCTCAAAGAACAACTCTCTATCAAAAATGAAGAGTCAGTTCTGTCACAAGCAGTAGAAGATGTTAAGACTAGTGTTGAACAATACCAAAAGGACGTTATAGAGCCTACTGATCCAAATCCCCAGCCCTCTGAAGACTTGCAAGAAGATAAAGAGGCAAAAAAAAATGACTTTTCGATAGAAGAATATATCAAATCTGGACCACAAAAAAAGGATACGGATCATTAATCCCAATAACTTAAATAATGCCTGAAGAATCTGTACAACTTGAAAAGATGTCTCTAGTTAAACACCTTGTAGAGCTAAGAGGCGCCCTTTTGCGCTCCGTTATTGCGATAGTCATTTTCTTCCTAGTACTGTTTCCATTTGCTGACGAGATATATACCTTTATAGCGGCTCCAATTGTACAAGCGATACCAGGCTCTAATCTTATCGCTATTGGTGTTATTTCGCCATTTTTAACACCTTTAAAAATGTCACTAATTCTTGCCATCTATATTGCTATGCCATATTTACTATATCAATTGTGGATGTTCGCAGCACCGGCACTGTACAAACATGAAAAAAAATTAATTCTTCCACTCGTAATATCATCAACGATTCTTTTTTATACAGGACTGCTTTTTTCTTTTTATATTGTTTTTCCTGTTATCTTTAATTTCTTATCGAGTGTAGGACCCTCCTCAGTCGACTTTGCTCCAGATATTCAGTACTACTTAGATTTTATTCTAAAGGTCTCTTTTGCTTTTGGAGTTGCATTTGAAGTACCTATTGCAACAATCCTGTTTATTATGTTCGGTATTACCACAGCAGAGCGACTAAAAAAAAATCGTGCCTACATCATTGTTGGTTCATTTATACTCGGAATGATATTAACACCTCCAGACATTATCTCTCAATTTCTTATTGCAATCCCTATTTGGTTGTTATTTGAAACTGGACTAATTTGTTCAAAATTCTTCAGAGTTAGAATAAACAATAGCACTCCGAGTAGTAAAAATAGTGAGACTCAAGCAAACGACTGGAAAGATGAAGATCATAACGCTATGATGGATAAAATTGAATCTGAAATGAATGACAAATACGGCTCAGACAAATAATCGAGTTGACATTATCAAAGGCATTACACGATTTAATAACTATACTTTTATTGGCTTCGCATAAAGAACTATTATATTTCCAATAAAAATCAAAATAACACCCAGAAGCCCAGCCAAACTCCATTGATAATTTTCAAAAAAAGTTGACAGCAATAATGCAATAGTTGGTGTAAAAATATTGACATAGGATGCCTTATCAGCACCTATATTTCCAACTAATTTAAGATAAACTCCAAAACCAATGACTGACGCGACTAACGCTAAATAAATGAGAGAGATAACGTAACTATAACTAGTACTATAACTAAAACTTACATCGCTAAAACCTACATAAGTAACAATGATAAGCGAGCCATAAAGCATACTAAAGGCATTACTCTGAACTAGTGGCATTTTTCGAGCTTGCATTTGACCGGATAACAGCATCCCTATTGAAGCAAAGAAAGTTGCTAGCAACATCCAAAGAAATCCCTTTACAACACCTGAATTGAGTGACCAATCAGTATTATTGATCTCGGTAGAAAATATAATCGACAAACCAAAAATTCCAACTACAGCGCCAAATAAAATTGGCCATCTAATAGGTTTTTTAAAAAATATAAAACCATTAAACACTGTAAACAAGGTTAGCGTTGAAAAAATAAGAGCCACCAAACCAGAAACCAAATAGAAGCTTCCAATGTAGGCGCAAATATAGTTAACACAAAATAGAAAAAAACCTAATAAAAGCCAGCTAAAGTGATCACGCCATGAAAAAGAAAGTTGAAGACCACGAGCATAACTCCAAACAAACAACATCAAAGATGCAAGCAAAAAGCGCCAAGCAATTGACACCTGAGGAGCAACGTCGCCTAACTGAAAACTAATCGCGAACCATGATGAGCCCCAAGCTAAGAGCACAACAAAGTAGAGAAGTGCGTTCATAGTTTTACCTAACTAATTGGGAGTATCTATTGAACTCTATTAGAAATTAAATCATCAACAACACCAGGCTCAGCTAAAGTAGAAGTGTCACCTAAGTTAGAATAATCATTTTCAGCTATTTTCCTTAGTATTCGCCTCATAATCTTTCCAGATCTCGTTTTAGGAAGGCCCTGTGCAAATTGAATCTTATCAACCGTTGCAATGGGACCAATTTCTTTTCTGACTAGTGCGACGAGATCTTTTTTAAGTTCATCACTCCCCACAACACCACTCATTAGAGAAACGTACGCATAGATCCCTTGTCCTTTAATGTCATGAGGCATTCCAACTACAGCAGCTTCACTAACATTACTATGCAGAACGAGGGCTGATTCTATTTCTGCTGTTCCAAGACGGTGTCCAGAAATGTTCAAGACATCATCCACTCTTCCAGTAATCCAATAGTAACCATCTGCGTCACGTTTTACCCCATCACCTGCAAAATATTTCCCGGGATATGTTGAAAAATAAGCCTCCATAAAGCGCTCATGATTGTTATAAAGGGTTCTCATTTGTCCAGGCCATGAGCGAGCCAGAACAAGAACTCCAGAAGCCTCACCCTCAAGGACCTCGCCACCCTCAGTCAAAACTTGTGGCTCTACACCAAAAAAAGGCTTGGTTGCAGAACCTGGCTTTAATTCAGTTGCAAATGGCATCGGGGTAATCATATGACCGCCTGTTTCAGTTTGCCACCAGGTGTCAACAACAGGGCATCTCTCTTCACCCACAACACTATAGTACCATTCCCAAGCTTCAGGGTTGATTGGCTCTCCAACAGTCCCCAAAATTTTTAAACTAGACCTAGAGGTTTTTTGAACGAGCTCATTTCCTGCTCCCATCAAAGCTCTAATTGCGGTCGGTGCAGTATAAAAAATATTAACTTGATGCTTATCGACGACCTGCCAAAATCTTGAGGCATCAGGGTAATTCGGTATACCCTCAAACATCAAAGTCGTAGCGCCATTGGCTAAGGGCCCATAAACAATGTATGAGTGTCCCGTCACCCAGCCAACATCAGCCGTACACCAATATATATCTCCTTCTTGATAATCAAAGGTGTATTTATGAGTCATTGCAGCATAGAGTAAATAGCCACCAGAGGTATGAAGAACCCCTTTAGGCTTTCCAGTTGAGCCTGAAGTGTAAAGAATGAAAAGGGGCGTTTCAGCGTCAAACATTTCACATGGAAAGTTGGCTGATGCATCTTTGACCAGCTCGTGGTACCAAACATCTCTATCAGTCCAACCTATATCATTACCTGTTCTCTTCACAACCACAATATGCTCAACACAGTCACACTCTTTTGTAGCAATATCTACATTAGCTTTTAAGGGAATAGCCTTTCCTCCACGGACACCTTCATCAGCTGTGATAACCATCTTGCATTCACTATCAAGAATTCTATCTCTTAAAGCATCGGGTGAGAAGCCGCCAAAAACGACAGAATGAATGGCTCCAAGTCTAGCACATGCAAGCATAGCAACTGTTGCCTCAACAATCATTGGCATATAAAGACAAATGCGATCACCCTTTTCAACGCCCAAATCTTTCATTCCATTTGCAAATTTGCAAACCATTTCATGGAGCTCTTTGTAGGTTATTGATTTACTTGAATCTGGATCATCCCCCTCCCAAATAATGGCTACCTGATCTGCGCGCTCAGGAAGGTGGCGATCAAGACAGTTATATGATACGTTTAGAGTCGCGCCTTCAAACCAAGCAATCTTTCCTTTGGAAAAATCCACTTCAGAGACTTTATCCCACTTTCGATCCCAATGAATAAATTGATCTGCCTGCTCTGCCCAAAACTCATCAGGGTTAGAAATTGATCGGTCGTACATTAACTGATAGCTTTCGGCATCAATTAATGGTTTTCTGTCACTTTTTACTATTGGATATGTCATTTTCTCCCCTTAATTCTCTTAATATTGAAGAATTATGTTACCAAATCGGAGAAAAGTAATAAGACCAAATACAATGATTTTTTTTATAATATGAAAAAACAAAAAAAATGACGCAATTGCGTCATTTTTATAGGGAAGCGGTAAGCTATTTATTCTTCATCTTCCTTAACAGCTAAATCATCAGTCTCTACCTCTGAATCAAGCTTCGCCTCAGAAAGCTCTTCAGTAACCTCACTCATCTTAGCTTCTGAAGCAAGCTTTTCCTGTGCATTAAGCTCTGCCTCAATTGCATACTCTTCAGTCAATATTGAAGCATCAATTAATCCAGCTTCAATCTCTCTTAGTGCTAAAACAGTTGGCTTATCTTTTCCAACATCAAGAGTTGTTCTAAAGCCACCAGAATTTAATTGGTGTGCACGCTTTGCTGCGACTAAAACGAGTTCAAATCTATTCTGAACTTTATCTAAACAATCTTCTACTGTAACTCTTGCCATAATCTTTATTAACCTTTAAGGGTGAGTGCTAAAATAAGACATTTTACTTTATTATTTAAACCATGGAAAGACTTATTGTACTTGATACAGAGACCACTGGAATTAATCCAAAAGAAGGTCATCGCGTCATTGAAGTTGGAGCCGTACAAATTGATAAAAGAGAAATCACTAATACTGAATTTCATAAATATATTCAGCCCAATCGGACTGTTGGCGACTCAGTTAATATCCACGGAATTACAGATAAATTTTTAATCAACAAACCTCAATTTAATCAAATTTCTGATGATCTATTATCATTCATTGAAGGTGCTACTTTGGTTATTCATAATGCACCATTTGACTTGGGCTTTCTTGATAACGAACTTAAACTCAATGGCATCAATAAAAAGATAGAAGATTTATGTCCAGTCATTGATACTCTTGAACTATCCAAAAAACAAAGACCTGGCACTATGCATAATTTAGATGCCCTTTGCCGACGATTTGGTATTGATACGAGCGCTAGAACGAGACATGGAGCCCTTTTAGATGCCCAAATTCTTGCTCAAGTTTATCTTGCAATGACAGGAGGTCAGTCTAATTTATTTCAAGAAACCCAAGGCAATGAATCAGAGTTAACTGATCCTTCACTCATCAAAAAGAATATTGCAAACAGAGAAAAAATTAAGGTTATTTTTGCCAATAAAGAAGAAACAGAACTGCATAATAACTATTTCAATAATTAAATAAAATGATCTTATAAATCAAGCTTAATTAAGCATTGACTAAGAAGACTATGACAGTATAATTACACACCTTCGGAGTGTAGCGCAGCTTGGTAGCGTATCTGGTTTGGGACCAGGTGGTCGGGGGTTCAAATCCCTCCACTCCGACCAAAATTAATTTTTAAAGTGCAAGCCTAAACTTTATTAAAGCAAAGTTATGCGCCCATAGCTCAGCTGGATAGAGCAACGGCCTTCTAAGCCGTAGGTCATACGTTCGAATCGTATTGGGCGCGCCACTTTTATTATGGCGGGAATAGCTCAGTTGGTAGAGCCCCGGATTGTGATTCCGGTTGTCGCGGGTTCGAGCCCCGTTTCTCGCCCCACTTCCTATTAGGGTTTCAGCTTAATATTCAACTAAAAAAGAAGTCAAAAAGTCCATTTGCGTGCACCCTAATAGTAACT
>Ga0257121_1000034_pt1 | contig 115003 bp, 164 predicted proteins | sample SI106_100metaG_FD_190180 | JGI IMG/M metagenome (GOLD analysis project Ga0257121, IMG submission 190180) | Marine microbial communities from Saanich Inlet, British Columbia, Canada - SI106_100 | ecosystem: Environmental > Aquatic > Marine > Inlet | place: Canada: British Columbia | collected...
ATCAACATCGGTTCCTGATTTGAGTCCTAGTATAGTTGATTGGAGATTATCATAGCTAACTGTATTATGATGTCCACCAGAATAGAGATTATTAACATTAACAACATCTGTTTTATAAACAATATCTCCCGATATATCATCTTTTTCAAGTCCTTTTGTCCATACTCCCAAACCATCCATAACATCAACTGTAATTTCAACGTTTTTAATAATATGAAATCTTAAATATGGAACACCCTTAGTTTTACTTGATCTTATGAACGTATCTGCCTCTAATACAAACTCCCCAAACACTTCAAATCCAGCTGGATGTATAACTTTTTTAATTATATCTCGCCATTTATCAATAGTCACACCACTACGTAATACATACGAATAATCTTGCCATAACATACTATCTTGACATTTCACCGCATTAGATGGCATTGAATCTTTTTCAGATAAACTATATCCTACACGTGAGCAAACGATTCCAGTATTTAATTTTATTTCAGCATTCCCATTACCCTTACTCACCAAATCCAAAATAGGTGTAACTTCATATCCAATGCCAAAATCATCCCATCTGTTCGCCAAACCAGTAACATAACTACCTATAGCAACCGTAGAAATCCCACCTATATCGTCAGACACGCATCTTAAAATCGCACCACTACCTTTAGAAACATAATCACCACTCTTGTCAGAAACACCCACACTAGGCAAAGTTTTATATCCACTTCCACTACTATACAGATGTAATGAAGAAATCCCCCCAACAGATAGATTATGATATTTTAATGATACAGTATACCAATCAGGCAACATTAAAGGAATACGTATATGTCCTTCTTTAGTGTCATCATCCCAGATATTATTAATATCTGTATATATATTATTATGTTCTTTTATATCTTTTAATAAATAATAATCAACATTATGGTTTTGTGTCTCCCATTTTACCTCGGCACCAAATGTCCAAAAACTAATATCACCACCAACTGGTGATATTATTGTTATTGTTGATACTCCAGTAGTAACGTCTAATACAACATTCACTGGTATTTTAGCAGCACCAAATAAATCCGGTATTCCAAAATGAGGTTTAGAAGAAATAATAACATGATACACCCCACTTACTAATCCATATCCATTAGAAAAAATGATATCCGACCACAATTTACCATTAGATGGTGTTTCTTTTAACTTACCAAGTTTTTCATCTGTATCAGTTTCTTCCCAATAATCAAAATGTAGATCTGACATAACTGGATTTATTCTATTAACATTTTTATATATAGTTATATAAGAATCAGAATATAGGCCGGTGATTTCGTCCAATATTTGGTCATTAATAGAATATTCATTTGAATTAATAATTCTACTATGAATCATAGGATTAGCGGTCCACATCCTTAGATAATTATTCGTATCCTCTGTATCATCTGGAAGTTTGTCAAATCTATGTCCTTTTGTTATTCTAAACGTTGCAAAATCGCCATTACAATGAGTAGTAGATTCAATCGGAATAATTATAGATCCACTATTTGTTTCTGAAACTATTGAACGTCTTGCTCCAATCAGAAATTCATCTTCTAAATGAGTACCTTCAGTAATAAAATATTTATCAAACTCACTTTTAGTTAACATCTCTGATATGATATTAATATAAAATGCCCAATAATATTTTTTAGAATTTAACATCTCAGTTATAATATCAATATCATCTGAAGTATCAGAATTTTCATTAATATCATACCTTACAACGCCGTTCACCGACTCCTGTAAAAATAACTTTAACTCATCGTCCTTTGAAGTTATATTAGAATCATTTATAGAATTAATCTCATGAATAACTGCATTAATCGCATTATCCCAACTATAAACCATACTTTGCCAATCATTAGCATACGGACCTTCTGTTATATTACATGTATAGAGTTCACCACCATCTGTTATAACAAACGACTTCAAATATGTCATTGAAGTGGCTTTACCATTTAAATATAAACTTGCCACACTAGATTGGAAATCAATTTCTACCGTAATATGAATCCAACCACTGTCTGAAACTTCAACATTATCATAATCAATAACACCAGCATCTTCCATATCCATAGAAAGTTCTGTTTGATGACCTTCTGGTCCAAGAACTAAAACAAACTTCAATTTATCATTAAACTCTCTTTGTACTAATGTCAGTTTATTTGGGGTTTCACTAATATATTGTGATGCCAATGAAAAAATAACTTCTTCATCCGACCAATTAGGCGGATTTAAATTATAATTAAAATTTGGATGATACCAAAAATCTATAGTAAACTTATAAGTTTTATCATCTGTCGCATTAAATTCTGGTGATAGCAATTCACCAACACCATTAATTTTAACATACCCATCTCCATCATCTCCAAACGTCATATGTTCTGTTTTATCAAACACATGATAATTTTCATCAGATCCAGTAGAAGGTGTGTATATGCCCTTATCAACTAAACATGAATGACTATTTAACATGTTTGTATCAACCGGTTCATAACTGATGGTATGGTCAGTTAATATATCACTATAATCTACTATATAATTCTCGGCATCAATATTAAACCCGGTAATCCATATACCAGGTTCTGTCCCAGAATGTGGTAATATAGTCACTACTGATATGCCATAAGTTGATGATTGCGTATCAGTATCAGTTAATACTGATACTGGTAAATATGCTGGTGAAAAGTTACCTTTTGTACTATCATTGGTATTAGAAATCATTACATAATAATCACCACTTTTTAATCCATATCCACTTACAAACGTAAACTGATTAAAGTTTGATTCTACATGGCATGAGACTATATCAAGTGAACCATTGGCAAAAAATAAATCAGGGGATATCGATGATAATATTGGGTCAACTCGGTTATCCTTAACAACTCTACAAACACCATCATGATTCCCAAATGATCCTAAAAGAATTGAATTCTTTTCTATAATTAAGTTATTAGCATAGTCTATAAAATTATTACTACCAAAGTTATAAAAGGTACCACCAAGTAAAACACTAGTTTGAAAATCTAAAAGTAAAATATTATCATCATATTTATCATCCGCATTGGATATAATAACTTTAACCTCAGTAGAAATCTTAGAATTGTATATTTTATTGTGATATCCAATATTATATGAATGAGTCCTAGCTAGACTATCTTGTACCCATTCCAAAGAAATATATTCGGCGCTGCTAGTACAACTAGATATAACACCAAAAACACCAGTACCGCCAGTGCCCAAATCATTAAATTCCAACACTTCACCTGTAATATAATTCTCACCAGCAGATTCCACAACAACACCGTCAACAGAACCAACTCTAACAGATGCAACATGACAATCAAATCCACTACCACTACCCGGATCTATCATATTAAATGCAAGTGATTCTCCCACATTATAACCACTTCCACCATGAATAACATCAATTGAGGATATAACTACATATAAACTTTCAGTAAACGAATTATTATCATTATCCGTTATTGTTACGGATTCCCCTTTAATAAATCTACCAACCATATTAGAAATGAAATATTCCTCTACTGGACTAATCTCGATATAATATGAAAGATGTCTGTCTATAGTTGCCACAGAACCACTAATATTACCAACCACCAATTTAGGATTATATGTTTCATCATTATAATTAACAGCAACACCATATCTATCTATAAATGGCACACATCGTATACTTTGTTGTATTTCCCATGTATTATCACTTGGCTTAAAAGTATATTTACTTGGATAAAAAAAGTCAACATCTTTTTGGAAAAAAAGATTAAATAAAAATTTATATGACTGTTCCGTTCCTTTATTAGAATAAAATGTCTTCATAAACTTTATAAGTTTAGACCTGTCTGCAAGAACTTTAATATTATCACTATTGGTATTAGAACGTCGTTCTATCTCAGTTTTACTAATATATGTTGTTGATATTCTATAAAGAACACGAACTACTGTCTGTGATTTAGGAATCCATCTTGTCTCATTTATAGGATCTTTAAAAACGATTATACCGTCTTCTATGTTATAATAATCATTAGGTAGTTTTACAAAATCACCACTAGACATATCATATTTCATATCAAATATTAAATTGTTAAATACCCCACCATCCAATACTTCAACTTTAAACATCATAAAGACTGTTCCTACAGGAACAGGTATATCATTATTAATATTATTAATATTAATATAAGGAACTTCCCACAAACCGCCATTTAATTGACATGAACTTTCTGTATTATATCCAGACACAGTACATGACTTGTTGACCCCATTATCAAATTTGACAAATAATTTAATATTATTATCAAATAAGTCTAATTTTATATTAGATAAATAAAGAATAGACATGAGCGGGTCTGACACACTACCAATAGTAAAGATATGTTCTTCATCCCCGACCGCGTTGCCATTGCCATAGAATATATAATTTCTGATATATTGTGTTATAATAGGAAGATGATACGAATCCCCATGTTCTATAATACTTACCTCATTAACTGATTTAGATTCGGAAACATTAAATTCAATTTGACCATCTCTCCCGATTCCATCAATATCTTCCACCTCTACAATATATTTTCCTGGAGTTAAAGAATGCCCAACATTATATAAACTAGCACCACTTATTAATGTCTCATCTTCATCATCAATCATGACATCAGTCAATTCTCCTGAAGAATTTTCAATCTCAAATTTGAATTTAGGTAAAATACTATAGTTAGTTGATATTCCAAAACCACCATGCATATTTAATTTATTTAAAAAATCAACACGTAATGATGATGAACTTTGATTATATCCAGATCCGTTCTCTATTATAATCGGGGATGTAATACTACCAGATATTACTGTAACTTCAAGTATCCCACCTTGTCCGTCGTTACCATCAAACCCCCCAACATTAAGAATATATACACCATCCGTCCACCCATATGATGGATATATAACAACAACTTCATATAACGATCCCAATTGTCCAAGAACAAATTCAAATCTAGGATATTCAATAATAATGTTAGAGGGGTTAAATCGAAGTTCGTTAATAAATTCGGAAATATCTGAAGAAGATCTTGACCCAAATGTATCAATTTCATTATATAATGGAACAGTAGTTGTATTTACTTGATTAGAAAGTAGTGGTATGCCATTTGCATCAATAGGTATAAAAAAAGAATTTAAATCTGGATTAATATATACTGAAATATCATCTACTTTTTGTAAAAAACTTTTATCGTTATAATATGAAGGTTCATAATGTGATAAATTGAATTGAGAAACTACACCATTTCCAACAAAATTATCAGAAGAATATGTTACCGTAGAACTTTCACGATTTCTTAAATTTAATTTATTTCTACGAGTATTACTTTCATTCGTTTCATCTATACTATTATTAATAGTAATAACTGTTGGCATATCAAATGCCATTTCTTTAATATAATATTGGCCAAATAAATGAGAAACATTATCTATATCAGAATCTTGTAATAATCCAGCAGAAACCCCCAATGGATTACCATCTTGTGCCATCCATTCATAATATAATTCTAAAAATTCAATATATGTGTTATATTCCCCAGACTCACGCATCCAACTTGGAATTTGTTCCGATATGTCATCTGTCAACCATTTTAATTTAGAAGTATCCATAATATTAAATTATATTTACTGATCTTACTGAAGAATTTTCTGAACTATAAAATAAATCATTATCCATTATATCTATAGATATATTAGTTTGGTCTATATATAATATTTGATTGCCCCTTGGATATATATCATCCGATGTCAAAGAACATGTAACCGATATATCAGTATAATAATCACTTTCTAATATAATAACATTATCAATACGCACTAATCCCTTATTATAATCACATATACCTTTTAAATATGTATTAACTATGAATTCACCTTCTATTTCTCCCTTTCTATGAAATAACAAATGACCATCATGTTTTTCATCATCAACAAAATGCCACAAAAATTCAGAATCTGGGATTCTGAATTCAGAAGAACGCACCGTACCTTTCTTTATTTTATTAGAAAAGTTAAAAATATAAGTATATGGCTTACCATGTCCAGGGATGTCTTCATTAACTCTAAGAACAATATCCGTTAAATTATTTTCAATAGAGTGATGTGTATTATCTATCATCGCAAGAAACTTAGAATATCTAAAATAATCACCAAAACTATTTAAATCTTCTTTAGAAAATCTAACAACTTCGTCATAAACCATATTTTTAATATCATCAGAAGAACGAGTTGTTTGATCCGAATTGTACTTAATCATGATTTTAATACCCAATTTAATATATTTTGGACTAACAATAATAGGAGAAATACCAAGCATAGAATGATTACGTTTTAAATCGTATTCTATATTACTGCGTTCCACTTCTGATATATAATCACCAAACTTAGGTCTTATTGATATAAATATACTTCCATATTTGGGTGGTATGTTATCTTCCCCACCCCATACATTTAAAGATTCAACCAATGGATATACTTCTTTAATAATAATTTTATAATCCTCTAATGTGACTGCTCGTTTTTGTGAAGAAAATGCTCTTGGTGCAGCGTGTCTTATTTCTTCTAAAGTTTCTTTATCACCACCGCCAAATGTTTTAGAATTTATAAAAATCGATGATTCATCAATACCTAAAAACGAAGTATCAACTATATTGTATAACGGATTCTCTGCGTCGTTATCAAATATAATACCTTGCCCTATTCCGTTAGCCGCAGATCCAACGCAATCTAAATATGTAACTTTAATCAGGTCATTAGATGTCAATTTTCTACCAAACACTCCATCACCAAAATATATTTCATATTGTTCATTGATGCTCTCTTGCAAGAAAAAAACCAAACTATCTTTATCTAACTTCATATTATCACGTTCTAAATAATATTCTGATATATTATCACTTTCCATATCAGAATATGTAATAAAAACACGAAGGGTGTCTGTATCTATACCACTATTATTTAATATGAATTTTTGATTTATATCCGACTCATCATAATAAAAATATTCTTCTATTACATTCCCCTGTAATAATATAAAATCATCTAACCTAAATATATCATACTTACGACCCTCAACACCACCAATAACATTCGAATGAGTACGTACTGCATATCCTTCTTTTTCAGGATAAAAACTCCACGGACTTCCGTCTTTACGATTCAATTTAAATTTAGCAGATCTAGTGATGGGTAAAAATCTAGTAGGTAATGACTCAGAATCTGACCGTATTTCAACAACGGCAATAAGATTAACAGAAACTTTAGCACATGTATTAGATTTGGGTATATATCCTAACAATTTACACTTGGATATGACATTTTCCCGTATTTGTGCAGTATCTAGAAACATCTCAGATGCTATCATATTTAAATAATATGCATGATGATGTGTATTATATGCTAAAATATCTATTAGTGAGTTTAAACCAGATCCCTCAAAATCATAACTATTAAAAGTTTTATTTGTTGGGTGATTTCTCATATACTCAATTATACTAGATTTTATTGCTTTAAAATCTAATTCTGCAACTTTTATATTCTTTTCCATATCTATCTTACTCTATATAATGAAATTGATGTTGATATTATTTCGTTACTATTTGATGTTAGGGTTTGATATCGCAAAGTAATTTCAAACCCACCGTTAACATCATTGTCGGATTCTTCTAATGATATATCAATTATATCAATTCTCGATTCAAGTGTGCCCAACGTTGTCTTAATACCTTCGAGAATTCGTCTTATATATATTTTGTCGTTTAAATTCTCAAACAACAATTTACCTATACTTGTACCAAATCCCATATTAAACACACGTTCAGAATTATTAGTTAATAAAATATTCTTCATAGATTGAGACATTGCGTCTTTACCATACAATATATTTATATCACCGGTAGTGTTTAATCCATTATGTTCTGTATTTTTTGAAAAAGTTAAATCAAAATCTTTCCAAAAATCTTCCTTTTTATTTAAAATTGTAGTATTATATGACATATCTTTAATTTAAATTTATTTTTGGAGCATGTAACACAATACTCTCATTACTAATATTTATATATTTCCCACTAACATCCGAATCCCAAACTCCCTTAACTTTAATATTACAATCACCAGAAACCACTAGATTAATATTACCATCTATATGCATGTTCTTATCCCCTTTAATAATCTCATAATCGTCTCCAATTATTTTAGTAACCCTATCTCCATTCGGATGATATTCTTCAAATGATCCGCTTCTATGATAAGTATGTATCCTCTCTGCCCCTGGTGTATCATCCAACTCTTGATGATGACCAGATTCAGTACTAATAACTTTATTAAATGGATACACCGTCTTATATTTAGTTACGGGCTCTTTAAACAATGCATTAGAAACAACCGAATCAATCTTACCTTTAACAATAGTATCAGAAGTTTTATCTCCCCTAGACAATCTATTAACATCTGACTCACCAACAACAGAATTATGTATTGGTGTTTCGTTCAGAGATGGATATTTATTACCAGTATCACCAAATTTAACTGTTGAGATATCTGGAGATTTAGGTATTCCAGGAATTGTACCAAGAAGAACTGGTTGTTGATAATTTTCACTATCAACAAAAAATCCCACAACCCACGCACCAACTAATATTCCAGTGGGCGATATACCAACACCGGCAATAGATGCTGAGGTAATTGGCATAATTGGTGATGCCCATGGTAGTGCATCTGTTGGTAAAATAGAAGAATCGTGGGTATGTGCCGCCAATATACGAACCCTACATCTACCTATTTTTAATGGGTCATTAATATCTTCTACAACACCATAAAACCAAATAAATTTATCCTTTCCTAAATATTCCAATATTTAACTCCTTAATTTCGGAAATGTTACAGCAGTACGATCTTTTACTGCCGTTATCTTCATATAATATCCCATACTACTCATCTTGTGAGTTAACTTTATAATTAACCATTTTCCATAATATGACGGATTGTTATACGATTCCTTACTAGTACTTTCTTTAAAAAGTGGTAAATCTATACCTATGATATCACCAACTGCAATATTAGTGTCACCAAACACATTCAATTCTATTTTAAAATTATCAAATAATTGCAACCCATATTCTCTAGATAATATATTCTCTGATCTATTATAACTATTATATTTATTGTATGGGGTATATGATATTATTTCGGGATTATGTTGTAATCCCTTAGATTTTGATATGTTAGATTTATCAAGTAAGGGGTTATTTGCGGATTCACCACCACGACTTTCAATATATTGTTCTGAGTTTTTCCAATACGAATGTGTGGATTTACTAACTTGTCTAGACAATATATCACAACTAATATTAGTAGAATTGTACATACCCCCCATAATATTACCCAACACATCAAAATTAGATACTATTTTCCACTTATCTATTATATTAATACTTGTTATAAGATTTGTGGGGTCTATCTCTCCAATATAATATTCCGCCTTTTTTTCCGGATAAAACAATTCTTCTATTGGTTTAAATACATAATTCCTATTATTCTCAAAAAATAGATAAGCAGTAGTCCCACTCTTATATGCCAATGTAGACAACCAACGTATTGCCGCAAATGGTGCAATATTGGGAATTATTAGTTTTTGTCTATCATCACTTTTGCTTATGATTAAAGACTTACTTGCATTAAATTCTTCAAATATTTTTAATGCAATAGATGCCGCATCATTACTAAAATATCTAGATATTTTATATTCATAATTTTTTACAAGGTCAGATGTAACTAAACTTAATTTATAATCCAACTGATGTCTGGTAGTTTCCATCTCTGATATCATATACACCCATAATTCTAAATATACATATCTACTAGAAAACGCACTTTTATATTTAATAATAACACGCTCTTGTCCTATAATTGGTAAATTTGATATTATTTCTTCAGTGTCATTAATATATAAATCAACAGAAATACTAGACATCATTATATCTTCTGAAATTATAAGTTGTTCAAATGAGCTACTAAGATCCAAAACATTACCATTATGAGAAGTTATTTGTAATAACTCTATCGTATGATCTCCTAATGATTTAGGTATAGATGATACTCCAACGGTATTTAAACTCATAATTCAACCATTCTTTTAAATTCAGATAAAAAATCAGGAATTGAATCTTGTTTTAAAACTCGTATATTGCGCTTTTCTTCATTATTTGAAAAATCATAGTCGTATTTACTAATCAGTTTAAATGAATTCTTTTCATTTAAACTTAACTTTTCATATGTATCCGGTGATACTTTATAATCTTCATCAACAACAGTCTCACTATTATTATACTCATCAACAACAACCCTGCTTATTAACTTAACATAACAATGTGGTTTTATCATAGAATATCTAAGACTACCATAATTACGTATAATTTTTTTATTAAAACTTTCTTCATTTAACGGCCAATCATCATATTTATTAATCATATTATTAAACAATAACACGATCCAATAATAACTAGAATCACCATAGTATTTCTTTGCAATCATTTCTGGGCTATCTTCATCACGAACATACCACGATTCCCATGTATACGGATTATCGATGTATGTCTGTGGAACTTTAACTTTTATAAACAAATTCTTAACCTTTCTGGGGATATTATCATAATTAATATACATATCATCAACTTTGTTATAAGTAGATTCTGTACCTGAAACAAGAACTTGTTTTTTTAAATTTGGAATATAATTGAACATAATTGATTACTCTCTACAATATTACACACTGATGTATAAAAATTAAACACTGCCGTCAAAAACCTTGTCTACATCTTGTTGACTAGTTTCTATAAAGGATAAACTTAATGACATCTGTGTTGGTGTTTTTGTTTGTCCAGCTACATTAAATCTCCCCTCTGAACCATAACCAACTCGACAATTAGTTAAAACCCAATAACTATTAAACGTAAGTGCGGTATTCCGCAAATCGATTTTATAATATCCAGGCAATACCCACTGAGACACCCCAGAATCGTGTTTTTTTGGAAGCATTAATTTTCTAAAATTAGTGATGATCTTTCTAACGACCAGATATTCTGTTTTACTCTTTGGGACAAAATTAAAGTTAATAGAAAACTCTCTGAATCCAATTCCATTAAACATAACGGATCTATTATTCTTTTTAGCTAATCCTCGAGCCGCCAGCAAATCTTTACCAGCACCTTCTTGAAATGTGTCACCGAATACTTTTACAACTGAACTAGTCGCATCAGATGTCGCAAAATTTGATCCGGGGGTATTAACATTTGCCATCCAGTTTCTAATAACACTTCCGTCCTCACTCGCCCATTGCGCCTCATTTGCCATTTCAAATCCCTCTGGTACATATAATGCTATAGTGGCACCCAACTGGTCAGCACTTCGCGTGCCAAGTCCACCAAGCGCTTCCTGTATTATCTTATTCAAACCCTTCCCTATCAACTTCCCCCCGCCACTCGCTATCGATGATACGGCAGAACTGAAAGGATTTGCTGATGATAGAACTGTTGAAACGCTCTCTAGAAGACTATCAGATGCCGCATCATTAGCTATATTTTGTATATCCTGTTTAAGAACCTTTTTATAATCTTCTGTCATGAACCCAGTAGCGTCATCTCCACCAAACATGGGTGTAAATTCAAGATATGGAGCCCCCTGATCCTGAATACCGAGTGGATATTCCAATGTCGGACCTATCTCACCAAATTGGACCGGCAGCGGCGTATTCATCCAAGAATCTATACCAGTTAATTGTGCTCTCAAATCGTCTCTCTCAGTGCGGGTATTAACGATGGGTTTTGGAGCGGTTTCTACCGTCTGAGTAATATCAGTAGATGGATTAACAGAAGCCTGTGTGCCTGGCATAGCTTGTTGCAATTTGGAGGTGACAAATTGTTGAGGGGGGAGTGTTTGGTCCTTTGGAGTCTGCTTGGGTGCGAGTCCCTGATTTAAATTTTTAAATACTGAAGGCAGCTCTGTGATATTTTTACCTCTAATCTCACTTATTGCAGCGGCAGTTGACTGAGCATTAATATCTGCCTCACGTTGTTTTGCAGCAGACGACTGATTATCCTTTGCTTTTTGCATTGCTACTAATGATATATCCCCGTTACTGTCTACTAACGGCACCATAATAACATCTGTATCGGGTGTTGAATATTGAGTAGCAGAACTATGAGGTTCGGGTGTGTTTGGGTTGTTTGTTTTAAGTGCTACCGTAAATTCGTCGGTTTCTATTGAATCAGTATCTCCCCAATGATCCTCATAAAAATCTCTTCCTTTTGTCTCTGTTATCTCTACAGTCTGTCCATTAGATAATGTCCTTTCTAATGGAAATTTCATCGAAATCGGTCCATTAGGTAGACTAATCGTTTCTCCACCACGGTGAGACATAATACCCATAGCCGTTGCCATTGACTGTAACTGAGCTTGTGACAAACCTGTCGCTAATTGATATGCATCAACTGCCCCCTCGTCACGAGCGTCTGCCACATCATCCTCATAATAGGATTTTTTAACATCAAATATATTACCTCTGTCCAAATCAGAGTTATCCTCATACCTCCAAAGGTCACTTAAAATCATCGCAATTTCGTTAACATTTAGCTGGGGTTCCTGAGTTTCATTATTTTCTCTATCCAAAAGATCTGGAAATATTTCATATAAGTCTTCAGCACCAACCCAACCCTGGGCGGGGTCTAAGGTAATCCCTTTCATGATTTGTTTTCTCCTAACCGTTGACGTTGGTAACTACCATCTTGAACGAGTTTGCACCACGTTTGATTATCAAAACCAACCTCTAATAATATTTCATCCATGGACATTCCCATTTAACACCCCTATCTATCCTAATAAATTTAATTCTTATAAATATATATATTTAGTAATTAAATACAATGAGATTTTATAAAGGCAAATACAAATTAAAAAATATTAATAAATATATAGGAAATAAAAACAACATTATATACAGGTCATCGTGGGAAAAACGGTTCATGAAATATTGTGACTCCAATAATAATATAGTATCTTGGTCATCTGAAGAATTATATGTACCCTATATATCACCAATAGACAACAAATATCATAAATATTACCCAGACTTTTTAATTAAAATTAAAGACAATACTAACCAATTCAAAATAATTATGATAGAAATAAAACCACACAAAGAGACAATTAAACCTTTACACGGGAAAAGAAAAAGACGCACCACATTTTTAACAGAAATGAGCAAATGGGCAGTTAACTCTTCAAAGTGGCAATACGCACAAAAATATTGTCAAACAAGAAACTGGGAATTTAAAATACTAACAGAAGAACATATATTATGAGTAAAACCAATTTTAAACAATTACTACAACGGCTGTCATCGTCTGGAATAAAAGCAAACACACACAAAGCTAGAGAGTGGTTTAGATCAAAAGTAAGACAATCTGGCATAACTAGAACAACCCTGATGTTAGACAAGGAACGATTTTCTTCTGCTATCACCGTCGGGAAAATGTACTGCTATTATTATAGTCCAAAACACGCAAAGATATTGCCGTACTACGACGAATTCCCGTTGATATTTGTTGTTGATATCAACAAGAACGGGTTCTTAGGGATCAACTTGCATTACGTGTCTCCGCGGGATAGACTTGTGATTATGGAATCACTATCAACAATCACGAACAACAAACGGTACGACAGAAGTACAAAACTGGCTCTATCATACAACATATTAAAAAAAATATCTAAATATAATATAATAAAACCATGTGTAAAACAATATCTAATCTCACATGTAAGAAGTAATTTAATGAACATAGAAGCTAATGAATGGGATATAGCTATATTTCTGCCAGTGCAAAAATTTAAAAAATCATCTCCATCTAAAATCTGGAATAGAGGTGTATAAATGGAATATGATAAAAAATATAACAACTAATTTTCATGGAGAATAAATATGAAGTTAGACAAATTCATATCAAGTATATCATCACATACTAAAACAAACCGATACAAATTAACCATAAATTCGTCGGAAAATCGTGGTGTGTCCTCTGGAACAGTTAACCCAAACGATAGTACAGTTATGTATATAAAATCATTTGATTTGCCAGGTATTTCTATATCAACCACCGAAATAATAGACGGAACTGGACCTATCAGAAAAATACCATATACTACAACATTTGAAGATATAACATTTACTGTGATACTAACAAATACGATCAACCCGTTTCATCTGAGAGACAAAATTTTCAAGATGATTGATGATATTTCCCCATCCAAAAATGTTCATGCTGGAGGTGGTAAATTCAGACCTATGAGGTATTATGATGAGGTTGCAATAAACACATTAAAAATAGATACTCTATCAGAAGACGAGGAAAAAGTATTTAGTTCATCGGTATTTCATAATGCGTATCCTATTGCAATAGGAGCAATATCATATGCATACTCAAATGACGAACCCTCCACTATGGATATAACTTATGCATATGAATACTGGACACCGTTAGAACCCTCGGATGTACCATTCGCCGGATTATAGATATTTCAAATAAGTGGCATCGACAAAAAATAATGAAAGACGCTTTAAACAATGAAAGGAAAAAAAATTATGAATTTACCAAAAATAGAAACAGTAACATATGAATTGACAGTACCATCATCAAACGAAATTATAAAGTATAGACCCTTTTTAGTAAAAGAAGAAAAAATATTATTAATGACAAAAGAAAGTGAAAATCCAGACGCATTAGAAATTTCAGTTGTAATAAAACAAATTGTTAATAATTGTATACTATCTGATGTAAATATAAATGACCTTGCAACATTTGACTTGGAATATATATTTATAAATTTACGATCCAAATCGGTTGGGAATACCATTGATTTAATATATGACCACGACTGTCCAAATGAGGAAACGACTGAAAATATACCATTTATCGTAAATTTAGATGAAGTTGTCGTGGAAGATATTAATCCAGATAGTAATATTATAAAAATAACAGATGATGTATCTATTATTATGAAATACCCAGATTATGATCTAATAAAAGACTTATATTCTAATAATGAAGATAATAACAAAAAAATAGAAGATATGGAAATAGTTATTCGTTCAATAAAATATATTACTGAGAATGATACTAAACATCTTGTGGCTAATTATTCAACTGAAGAAATCACAGAATTTTTAGAATCGCTCACTTCTAATCAATTTAAAAAAATCTTTTCTTTCTTCAATACTATGCCGGCAACTTCATATAGAACAGAATTAAAATGTGAACATTGTGACTTTACACATGACGCACACTTGACAGGAATAGTTGATTTTTTCGTATAAGTCTATATCATGATACATTATTTGAACATTATAAAACTAATTTTGCATTGATGCAACACCACAACTATTCGTTAACCGAACTGGATAACATGATACCATTTGAACGAGATATATATATATCTTTATTGTCACAACATATTTTAGAAATGGAAAACAAAAAATAATATGATAAATAAAATAATCAAACTGGCAGAAGCTATAGATTCATTAAGAATATTTCCAAGAATATTTATATCTATATATATGATTTTATTATATAAATCAATTATATGGTTTATGGATCTATCAGCACCAACATCAGAACAAGCAGCATTAATATCAGTAATTACTGGTGTTGGTGCTGCTTGGTTTGGTTTATATATTGGATCAGGAAAAAAATAAAATAATAATAAAAGAGAACTAATATGCCTTCATTAAAATCAACGACTAATAAAGTTAAATCATCAAATTTAAATGATGTCATAACTGAAAATACAAAAAATTTGTCATCAAACGATTCTCAGAAATTATTAGATGAAATTAAACAATCTCTTGATAATACAAATATAAATGATAATAAATCATTAAACCAATTACATACGTCATTATCTGATATATCTAACTATATTAATTCTAATACAAAAATAACAGAAAACGAACATAGAATATTAAAAAATATAGTACAACAACAATCTAATATAATAAAAAATGAAACTTCATTATCTACAAGAATATCAAAATCACTTTCAGATAAAACAAATGCCATAGCTGATAAAGGATTTGATTTTGACGCATCTACTATTGGAATCATGATGCAATCTCCTGCAATTGCATGGATGCTTGGAAAAATGCAAAAAGGCGTGGAATCTGGAATTAACAAATATAGAAACAAAAAACAAGAAGAACAAAGACAAAAAGAAGAATTTGAATCTAGAAGAAATAGATTCAATAGTGGACAGAAAACCGACCCAAAAGTCGAAGTTGATGTACACAAAAATATAATACCCGATGCCGCAAAATCATATTATACATACAAAATGCATGGTATGATGAAATCCATGACTAACACCAACACTCAAAGAAAACCAGTTAACCCAAACCCATTAGTGGGACCTACATACTCAGATAACAGTTCTCCTACATCTATAGAATCTATAATGGAGAATAAAAGAAGTGCAATTAGAATATATAAAGTATTAAAACATATCGATAAAGATTTACATAAAATATTAAAATGTGTATGTAAGAAATCTAAAAAGAAAAGAATGGTCAATCCAAACAATGATTGGAATTTAGACCCCTTTAAGATATATGCAGCGTGGAAACTTTACAAATGGTTGAGAAAATTGTTCAAAAAACCAGTCGGTCCGGAAAAAAAGAAAAAAGCAGTCGGTCCAGAAAAAAAGAAAAAGCCACTCTTATTAGAAAAGATACCAGAAGCGGATAAAGTTAAGAAAAAACCAGTCACCACGGAATTGATAAAAAAACCAATCCTATTAGAAAAGGTTAAAAAAATACCCAATGTGAGGTTTAGTCCAAAATCCAAAAACTTGTTGGAAAGATTGATACTATCTTTAGAAAAACTATCCAAAGTATGGTTTAAACCACGATACCAAAACTTGTTGGAGGCTCCAAAAACACAAACAAACCAAAAAATTTTTGGTTTAGGTCATAATGATGCAGTCAAAGTTAACTTAGGAGATCAGATATTCGATAAAGAACTTACAAAGTTACGTCAGCAAATGGCAGATAGCGGGGTATTATTGGGGAAAAATACAGAATCGATTAAACGCAATACAGAATCGATTAAACGCAATACATCATTTAATGGGAAATCAACTGGCACTACATCTAATCCAAATACTGGAAAATCAACTGGCACTACTGGTGGTTCTGGTTCAAAAACTACTGGTAGAAGAGATTGGGGAAGAACCGACCATTTTAATGATAACGGTGAAAAAACCCATACCACGTGGGAATACAGAGGCAACAAGAATACTGATACCGGCGGGAGGGTTGGGACAGAAAGACCAACAGAAAGACCAGCGTCGTGGAGAGAAGACGGGAAGGTACATGTATCACCGAGTGCAGAAAGCAGTAAGTATCAACTGAGACAAATGGGGATGTTTGAGGGTCTGTTTACTGGAGGATTTGCAATCTTAAATTTGCCCAAACAAATACAAGATATAAAAACTGCGCTTGACGAAGGTCACAATATAACCGCTGGTCTTGAATCGATATCGACTGCTCTGGAATTTATGCCTTACGTACCAGCACAAATACTCGCCATAATAACCAATCTAATTGCTAGATACACATCACCAAAAGATGGATCCCTCGTTGATGAAAAAAAATTCAGGGATGAATTATCAATATTGCAAAATGAGATGCAGCTTTATATTGCCACCAACTCATTCTGGGGAGAAAAGGGATTTGTATCTGATGTTGGTCAACTTGGTATTGATTGGGCAATACAAACAGGTAAAGCAGCATTGGGTGTAGTAAATGGTGAATTCAAGGATCAACTCATTGAGGCGTATCAGGGTAATCTTACCTTTTTACCCACAAAACTTGAAGCAGCTACGCGTGCCCCAACTATCTATGATAAGGCCTTTGCGCTTAGAAATAAACCTGAATATGGTATCAACCAACAACTAATCGGTGATAACGCCAACGTTATCAACCAACCTGGATTCTGGGATACCATAAGAAAAATCCACAATACAGTTGGCGATTTTGGCATTTCACTTAACCCTCTTGGTGAGGCACATGCATCAGAATTAATGCCCCTTCGACCACCTCTACCAGAAGGACATAGTTACTTAAACATATCAAAGGACTCAGAACACCTTACTAATGAAACCAAAATACGACAGGACTTATTTCATGAAATGGATGATTCATTACTTAGCATGCACGAAACTGTTAGTAATATAAAAAGACAATCCGCAGAAGACACACCCTTACCAGCAGATGCTATAACGACACTCCAAAATGGTCAATCAACAGACATACATGAACTACACAACAATTTATTATCAAATACCGAAAGAACATTCGAACATATTAATATTTCTATAGAAGATACCGTAGAAAATATAAGTAGTTCTTTAGAAAATACCTTTGCAAATATAGGTGGTTCTATATCAAACATGTTTGATAGTATAAATTTAATTTCATCGGCAAATGCAGATAATACCTCTAATAATTATGTCGGACATGGCAATGCCGGGTCACCAATACCAGCAGATGAAAAACGCAAATATGATTTGCTAACCCAAAATGATGACGACATATTTCCAAGAGATTTTTCTCAATGGACAGACGACATGGATGACCATTATACTCAAGCAATAAATAATCTTGGTCCTACCGGTTTAGAACAAACAAGAGAATCGAACAGAAATACTCAAACATTAACAAAGGCAATCAAGGAATTCAATAATAATCATTTGAGAACCATGTTGCCAGACAACCTACCGACAAGTGCCAATGTTCCGGTAAAACCTAATTACGAAAAACGGGCAGAAACAGAGAGTGAAGGTAGGACAAGAAGATTTACGGCAGATATCGCGAGATATCTAGGAGATACAAGCTTAGCTAACAAATTAGATTCAAAACCACTACAAAAAGATTTTGAACAACCAGGAATAGACAACAATAATGTGAATCAAAATCCTATATCAAGAGGATTTCAAAATCAACAACTAACAATGTTACAAAAAGTAAATATGCTTTCAGAAGAAGACAGAGATACTTATGAGTTTGGTGATAGAGATTATTCAGGATGGACAAATAAAATGCAAAATACATTGATAAATTCAATGGATGATGATGAATTTGGTGCCAGAGATTATTCAGGATGGACAAATAAAATGCAAGACTATTCCGAATGGTCTAAGTTCCAGGCAGACCCAAGGAATAATGATTATTCTCCTAACCCTTGGATGGAATTACTTCCTAATCACCCTAAGTGGGACGAACCATATAAAGAAGCAGAAACAGAATATTATAATGACTATAACAGCAGGAACAGTGAATATGATAATTCACCATATCAAGACATTGACAAATCTGAAACTGCCGCCAGAACCTATGCAGAAATATTAAGAAATTTACAAATACCACAATATATACAATCACAATTACCAAATGGAATGATAAAGGATTATAGCACAGGCGGATTTATTAGCCGAGGATTTTCCCAATCACCAAACTCATCTGATGAAGAAGGATTGGGCGGTGCATATGAAGCGTTTAATAAAAGAGCAATGGAAGGATGGAAACAAGAAGCAAAAAATGAAAGAATGAGATCCGGTAGACAAAGAAGAATAGAAGATGACAGAAACGCAAAAATATTTACTACCCCTACACCACATTATGATGCTATGATGGCGAAAATGGCAGCTCACGACAAAGAATTTGGTTGGGGAGATATGGGGTATGATAGAACCGCAATAGAAGGATATAATCAACCAGCAAACAACTCGGTGACAAACAACACAAACGTAACAAACAACTACTCGTCATCATCAAATAACTCATTCGCGTCATCTAACTATAACAACAACTAACGCGAGAACAGATGATTGAACTATATTCACTGTTGTTGATTATATCAATGATTATGAATGGCGGGGAGGCGGGTGATTTTAAAAAAAATTATTTAGAGGGGGAAGAAATAAAGTCACTATCAACATTAGTGACGGGACAAACCGTAATTTCTGTACACGGTATTTCCGAACATTCTTCAACTTTCTCCAACCTACATTCATTCCTATCTAATAATAATGTAGATCTATTATCGTATGACATTAATGGATTCGGGGAAAATGTAGAAAAAAATGTCGGTGTAGATGCATGGAATAAACAACTACTCAATAAAATCGATTATGTAATTCAATCTTACCCAAACACACACATAACTCTTATAGGTAATTCTATGGGGGCTGCGATTATACTTAATAATTATGTGAAATTAAAAAAATATATACATAATAAAACTGGTAGAAATCCTACTGTAATTCTTATTTCTCCAGGTATCATAAAACACCACTATGTATATTCACCGTTCAAATATATTCTCAAGACATTTAATTTTAATATATACTATGACTTATTACCACAATTTAAAGTATCTAATTCCACCAAACAAACTGAAATAAGATACAATGATAAACTTATTAGACATTATATTAATTCTAATACTCTATATCACTCTATTAATGTTATGGAATCAGGGTTCAATAACATTATGAAGTTGGGTGGGGACGACAATATACATATTCTATATCCTGACAACGACCTCCCAATACTTAATGATTGGGAAACGTCGCTACCATATACTCATACTATAAAATATTATAATTCATATCACCTTCTCCTTAATTCGAATGAATCAATTATGAAGGATATTCTCAAAATTATTACCGCACAGGAATAATTCACTAATATATTAAGATATTTCCAATATTATTCCTGATCAGGAATATCCTCAACTTCCTTTTCAGTACCGACAACTCCCTGTAATGCATTTAATAACTCAATACATTCTTCTACTATCTCATTCCTCTCAGATGGTGTCAACTGAGTGACAAAGATTGTATTTCGTATACCTAATATACTATCTAAATGGTCATCCGTTATCTGCGGATTTACTTCCTTGTATAGTGCCGAGGAATATATTCGGAGGTCATCTGCAACTGAATGGATCTTTACTTCCTTTCCAGATTTCTTGTCCTTTATTGTCTCATATACTGACCATGTATTACGAATAGCTGAGGAACACGTCATTAATTGCTCTGCCGTTTCATAGATAGATTGCTTTATGTTTTCTTTCGGAGATGATACTTTTTTTGCCATTGCCCTATCTTCTGATATCCTCTCACGTTCTCTATCTTCTTCCTCATAATACGCTTTAATTCTTATCTTTTCACGTGCCTCCCATTCAACTTGATCCGGTGGGGTTATGCAAGAATATAAACAGTCCGAATTGTCAAACGACGAACCCGCCTGAGCATTTGCAACAAAACCCAGAACATATAATATACTCAAAACCCAGAATATACCTACCAATATTATTACAAACCGCACTATTAAATCCATACTGAACTTCTTTATTAAATTTAGTATATCTCTCATCTCTCTCACCTATAATATAATTTCGGTACTCTCTATAATGATATCATTCACTGGAACATTCTCATGCTGACGTACCGTGATTTTCTCTACTGATGATAGAGAATCTAATACATCCATCCCCTCTATAACTTTTCCAAATACAGCATATCCCCAACCCTGTTGCGTCTTACCTGTATGATTTAGAAAACTATTATCTGCATAATTTATGAAAAACTGTGCAGTTGCTGAGTGCGGAACTCCTGTCCTTGCCATGGATATAGTTCCTCTCTTATTAGACACACCATTGTCTGCCTCATTCAGTATCGGTCCCTTAACAGTTTTTTGTGTCATTTCGTCGTTTATCATCGGCTCAAATCCACCACCCTGTATCATGAATCCTGGTATCACTCTATGGAATATTGTACCATCATAAAAATTTTCATTACAATAACTTAAAAAATTCTCACACGTTACTGGGGAATTCTCTTCATCCAATTCTATTACTACTTCTCCATAATTCGTTATCATTTTTACTTTTTTCATTTTTTCACCTTTCAAATATTTTTTTCAAATAAAATTTTTCAAATAAACACTTTTTCACAGAGTGAGCCTTTACCCCTTTCTCGGCAACCTACCCCACTTCCTAATATAAAGTGTCAAGCGTTGATTGCTATCTCCAATCAGTTATTATATAATATACTAATAATATACATGATATACCAATTAATATAGGTAATAATAATATAGCTATAATATAGTTGAATATGTTAATATTATCTGTTCTCATAGACTCCCACCTCATATTATTACTTTTAGCCCCGTCGTCTGAACGTTTCCATCGTTTCACTTTCTGTATATATTCATCTATATTATATAATGGTTTAGTATATGATTTACCATTAGAATACATGTATATATTATACCCAAAGAGTAGACATACTAATATGGCTACTCCAAAGGTACCGGTACATATTATTAATACTGTTGAATATACCGTTAACATAATATTACCAATCAGTATTGGCTAATTTATTGAAATAGCTAATATCCTCATCATCCTCATCAGTTTCCGTTAAAACCTCTCTATCGTCCTTAGAATCCCTTACAACACCCTTTTCAGTAGTAGCATGAACTTCCCCTGATATTGGCATTGATGGTGCTGGTTCAGTAATTAATACCGGTTCATCTACTTTCTTAAATTCCGTTTCCATTGATTGGTCCTCAAATCCTAATACTTTATATAATCTGGCAGCCAAATCATCATAAGATTTAAATGCAGTATCTGGGTCAGTAAACTCATCTAAAAACTTAATCTGTTCTGCTACCGTTAACGTGAAATCATCATCATCTGAAAATGATGTAGCACTACCAAATTCTGATTTATCATAATTAATATACCCATCTACCTTACGGATCTTTAATTTAAAGTTGCAACCCTCATCAAAATCGAATGGGTTACGTGGTACCTCATCAGGAAATTCAGGTATCATTAAATTATGTATCTTCTCATATATCTTTTTACCATACTTATATAAGAATACCTTTCCATCATTATCAGGATTACTTGGGTCATCCACCACATATATATAACTTATATAATGTAATCTTCTCTTACGATCCCTCGCAATATTACGCGAAGCCGTATCCCCTGTATCCCATAACTTTGTGTTCTCTTTACATAATGGGCATTTACCATTAATCGTTGTTGGGCAATTCTCTAAATACCATCCACCTGGACCTTGGAATCCATGAGAAAATACCTGTCTCCATGGTATATCGCCTTCTCTTTCTACTGGTAAAAATCGTATTGTTGCGAATCCATTACCACTTTTATCAGTAGTTGGCTTCCAAAATCTCTCATCTATATAACTTTTCTTTGTGCCTGATGACTTAGCTAATTCATTTGTCAACTTATCTATAGACATCTTATTCTTTCTAAACTTATTTAATGCACTCATTGCTTATATCCTCTTATCGTTGTATATTAATATCGTTATATCTACTATCATTATATAATATTATAGTGTCAATATACTGACACTATATCCAGAGTTAACTCAAAATATTATCTCTGGTACTGCCTCTATCTTAAGTAATTTCAATTTACTCGATTCATACTTTATCTTATCTATTATTAATGGACTTAATAATGACATTATATCTTCTATCTCTATATTATTATCCTCTGCATATTCTGATATTATCTCTATATATGTACAACTATCTGTAATAGATTTAATATCCTCTATATCAGAACATACTGAAGCACTAGTAATTATATTTAATGGCATTAATTCTCCCCTTAATTTAATATATTAACCTCTACACAGATAGTATAACACAATATAGTGCCTTTGTCAAGTCGATTGAGATTTCCTGACTACTTATACATAATTTGTATGAAAATATACTCGGAACATCTCCAAATGATAATGATTCTCAGTTAGATTTAATCATTTTATATAATATATTTACTATAATAATTGATTATAGCAAACCCCATGTCAAAAAATTGACATACGTGTGTGCCGTATACACTCAAATATCATGTTTTTTAGTTAGGTCGTTGACTCTTTCTTTTTTAATTCTAGATAGCGTATTCCCTATTGCAATGTTATTAGTATCATTGGAATATTCCCCACCGCCTAAACCTATTTTATCTATATTATTATCTATATTATTATCTATACTATTATCTATACTATTATCTATATTATTATCTTCTATCTCTATAATATTATGTATTATATTATCTCTCGTTGCTCCTATTATATCATCATTATTTCTATTATCATATTCTTTTTTCAATATAATAGTTCCCGATAGAGTAAGTAATAGAGCAAGAGGATCGAATACGAAAATAATAAGAATGATCAATATATTAAGAGAATTATTATAATCATTAATATTAAATAGTTTAGCAATAGAAATGATAGGACCGACTTCATTTAAATTATCTTGATTTTTTGACTGTTCGTTATGTATTATATTATTAATAGTATGTATATCATTATTAGACTGATTGATAACATTATTTAGATTATCTCTTTCTACTTTTTGATTATTTCTAGTATTAATTGCGCCCTGTGGTCCTCTAATTCTATCATATTTAATAAGAGTATCGATAGTATCATCTAATTGATTTCTTTGTTTTATAGCGGAGTTGATAATTGATTGATAATATAGAATTTGTTTATTATTATATTCTTGATTAATATTAGATTGTTGAATATCATTATTAATATTGGCGGATGAATTAGATAAGAACCCGTATACACCTAAAGAAGTAATCATCATAATACCAGTAATAGCGATTAAGAAATATGATTTCATAATTACTTTATAGTTATTCCATTGCAGATATAGCCAATTAATAGAAATGAGTTTAGCGATTTCTAGGCATACTCCCATAATAATAATAGGTATGACATTATTAATAAAGATTTGTACTAGTCCTGAAATAGAGAAATAAGCTGCGGTTGCAGACATAATAACACCGAGTGTAATAACTAGTTTAGATTTTGTTATGTTTTCCATTTAGTATATTATAAGTTAAGTTAGCATAGTATTTATTATCTAATTGAATAAACTGTTGGTATTTAGTAGCATTAGATATAAATTGATTAAAATATATATCCTTATGTAATATTTTATTAAAGAAGTTCAGTAGTATATTAAGTATAATAACTGATTCTATATTGATTTTATTATCTATTACAAGGTTATGCCAAATTGGATATTGATTATCTCCTTCGAGTATTATATTTAGTTTAATATTATTATCTCTCATAATATAATGTAATATATTAATATCATTAATATAGTTATACTTCATAGATTGAATTTTTTTATTGTATGTATTATAGTTTTTAATTGATTGTTGATTAATCAGGTCATTAATATACGGAATATTATTATGAATTTTAACGCCATTGCCTACTATTTGTGCAAGTATAAAGAGTTTAGCGTGTTGAGTATCTTTAAAATATTTGGCGTTGTATGCATACGCATATTTGTCTTTTCTTTGATTGAATTGATTATGATTAGTGAGTGATTTTCCTTGATATTTAATATAGTCATAAGATTGATTAAAATGTAGTTTGATTCCATTATATATTTGATATAGTTCAATAGGTTCAATTGTCATTATTACTTGATTTTAGTGTTCCGCAGTCTCTGTCTTCAGTTTCTTCAAAATATTGTGAGTAATGGTTATTCATTTTAGGATTAAACCAGTTATCATTAACATTATGTTTCACGTGCCCGCATGATTTACATTTATCTTTATGGTGTTCGGGTATTCTAGGAACGGGTGTAGGTACTTTATTAGCGTCTACCCCCACCATAAGGAATTGAGCAGTAATACATTTAACTTGGTTCGAAGTTTCAATATTTTCAGTTACTGCTACAATATCTATAGTCATAGAAGTTCTACCTACTTTGATGACTTCGCCTCTAATAGATAGAAGGCAACCAATATCTATAGGTTCAAGGTATTGCACTTCAATAACTTTAGCGGTAATACAGTATAGTCTAGAAAATCTTCTAGACGTAGCGGAAGCGACTTGATCTAATAATTTAAGTAATTCTCCCCCATGCAGTTTATTATTAAAATTTGCCTGTTGTGGTGAAGGTGAAACAACAATAGTAGTTGATATTGGGTTATCCATTTTGATTCTCCTTTATTAGTCATACCCCATTGGTTCTCTAATAGTATCTTTTCTTTCTAATAAATCGTCAAGTTGATATTTATCAATAGTTTCATATTCCATTAAGCATTCAGTCATAGAATGTAGAATATCCATATTATCCTCAAGTATTTTCTGAGCCTTATCATAATTTTTAGTAGTTAATTTAATAACTTCCTCATCTAATAGTTTAGATATTTCGGGTGAAATGCTTTGAGCGGGTTGCCCCATTGATCTACCCATAAAGGGATCTCCCTGTTCATCTTCATAACAAAGTGGTCCTACTGCGTCACATAATCCCCATCGTTTGACCATATTTCTAGCAATAGAAGTAGCACGTTCAATATCATTAGATGCACCAGTAGTAACTTTATCTTTACCGTATATTAATTCTTCTGCGATACGTCCACCATATAATGATTGTAGTTGAGATTCTAATTTTTCTTTAGATGCAGAATAAGCGTCTTTCTCTGGTAGGAACATAGTAACCCCAAGTGCTCTACCTCTAGGCATAATAGACACTTTATATACTGGGTCATGGGTTTCTGTTAATCTACCTACGATAGCGTGTCCTGCTTCATGATATGCAGTCATACGTTTTTCATCTTCCCCCATCACCATAGTTCTCTTTTCTACACCCATAATCAATTTATCTTTTGCCCTTTCTAAGTCTGCCATGCAGACATTTTGTTTATTCTCTTTTGCCGCAAAAAGAGCAGCCTCATTAATAAGATTTGCAAGTTCGGCACCACTGAATCCTGTAGTACCTTGAGCAATATATTTTAATTTAATATCATCGGAAGTTGGAACTTTTCTCATATGCACTTGAAGTATTTGACCACGACCCTTGACATCAGGGAGTCCAACATTAATTTCTCTATCGAATCTTCCAGGTCTTAATAAAGCTTTATCTAACACATCTGCTCTATTGGTTGCACCGAGTATAACGATTCCATCCGAATCATCAAACCCATCCATTTCAACTAATAATTGGTTTAAGGTTTGTTCTCTCTCATCATTACCCCCACCATGACCCGCTCCACGCTGTCTTCCTACTGCATCAATTTCGTCTATGAATATAATACAAGGTGATGATTTTCTTGCCTCAGTAAACATATCTCTAACTCTAGATGCACCGACACCAACAAACATTTCCACAAAATCGGATCCAGATATAGAAAAGAATGGAACATCTGCTTCACCAGCAATAGCACGAGCAAGTAAGGTTTTACCTGTGCCTGGTGGACCAACCATCAATGCACCCTTCGGTATTTTTGCACCGAGTCTTACATATTTCGGTGGGTTTCGAAGAAAGTCTACCATCTCAGAAACTTCATCAAGAGCTTCTTCTACCCCTGCAACATCGGCAAAGGTAACTTTCCCCTTTAACGGTTCAAGTTTTTTGGCTTTATTTCCGTTTCCGGTCATTCCCCCGATTCCACCTCTTTTTTTCATATACCATATCCATACCCCTATCAATAATAATATAGGAAACCAAGAAATAAATATAGAACCCAAAAGTGATGTTTCTTCTGGTGGATTTGCAATAACATCTACACCGTTTTCCAATAGATCATCTACCATGTGAGGGTCATTCGGAGCATATGTTACAAACTGTCCACCATCACGATATTCGCCAACAACAGTTCCTCTCTTATCTATTACAACTTTCAGTACTTGCCCATCATTCACTAAATCTATGAATTTAGCATATGACACCTCTTGACCCATTTGTCCTTTATTCATATTCCCTAAGAATGAAATAAAGAAAAATCCAATAACGGTCCAAACTAATAGTTTTTTTATCATAATCTTATCCTATATTTCAAATATTTCAGATTCTACTGATCTAACAACATTATTCATTGTTAAAATAGAATCATAGTTAAGTGATAGAGAATCAATCCCTTGATTAACCAACCACGAAGTTATTTCTGGGAAATCTGATGGTGCTTGACCACAAATCCCGATATATTTACCATGTTTTTTACATGATGTTATTGCCATTTCCATTAATTTAAGCACTGCTTCATTCCTTTCGTCACATCCTTCAATATTAGAAGAATCTCTGTCAACTCCAAGTGTTAATTGAGTTAAATCATTAGACCCTATAGAAAACCCGTCACAATATTCCAAGAATTCATCTGCTAATAGGGCATTTGCTGGTATTTCACACATAAAAATGATTTTAATACCATTTTTCCCTGATTTTATACCATTTTCCGCTAATAATTCTATTACATTCTTAGCCTCTGTGATTGTTCTAATAAAAGGCACCATCACCTGTATATTAGTTAACCCATATTCTAGAATAACTTTCCTTATTGCGGAGCATTCCAACTCAAATGCAAGTTCAAATTCGGGTGAATTGTACCTATATGCACCCCTAAACCCAATCATGGGATTTTCTTCTACTGGTTCATAGAGTTGTCCACCGTATAAATGGGAGTATTCATTAGATTTGAAGTCAGATAGTCTAAATATAACCGGTTTAGGGTATACTGAAGCAGCAATAGTGGCAATACCATCTGCGAGTCTGCTTCTATAAAATTCTGTTGGTCGTGAATACCCAATTGTTTTTTCCGTTATATAGTCATACATCTCATCAGATAAGAGTGCCCAATTAAGTATTGCATTGGGGTGTATACCGATACGAGAATTAATTATAAATTCTAATCTGGCAAGTCCAATACCATCATTTGGATATTTTGATACTTTAAATGCCATATCAGGATTACCCAGATTAAGCATTATTTTAGTTTTTGTTGGTTTGAATGATGAAAAATCAGTTTTTTCTGTAGTATATGGTAATATACCATTATAAACATACCCTATTTCACCTTGGGCACAAGATATTGTTACATCTTCTCCATTTTCTATGGTAGAAGTGGCATCATCACACCCCACCACTGCTGGGATACCTAATTCTCTTGCTATAATCGCAGCATGACAAGTTCTCCCCCCTCTATTAGTAATGATACCAGAAGATTTCTTCATTATTGGTTCCCAATCTGGGTCTGTTATATCAGTTACCAATATATCACCATCATTAAATTGATTCATATCCGACACATCATTAATTATAGATGTTTTACCAGATCCAATTTTAGAACCAATAGGTTTACCTGTAGTAATCACATCTGACATACGTTGAAGTGTAAACACCTCGTCAGCACACCCAGAATCCACAGAATGGACTGTTTCTGGACGTGATTGAACTATAAAGATTTCCTTGGTTAAACCATCAATTGCCCATTCTATGTCCATATGTGTTTTCTTACCATATTTCTTAGAATAGTGTTCTTCAATGATTACTGCTGATTTAGCTAATGATATAACTTGGTCATCCGATAAACAAAATTCTTGTTGTAATGATTTATCAACTTCTATATTATTTGTTCTATTAGACTCCGAATATATCATTTTGACTAATTTAGTACCAAGATGTCGTTGTATAATAGAATTATACCCACGTTTTAGTGTTGGTTTAAATACATAAAACTCATCGGGGTTAACATTACCAGAGACTACATTTTCACCCAATCCGTATGCACCAGTAATAAACACAACATCATCAAACCCAGATTCAGTATCAAGTGTGAACATAACACCTGCGGTACCTCTATCGGAACGCACCATTTTTTGAATACCTATTGACACTCTTATATCTTTATGAGAATATCCATTAGATACTCTATATGATATAACTCTATCAGTAAATAATGATGCAAATACTAATTTACATGCGTGGATTATATCCACATCTCCAAATACATTAAGATATGTTTCTAACTGTCCAGCAAATGAATTTGATATTGAATCTTCGGTAGTTGCGGAGGATCTAACAGCAACAGAGCCACCAAGGTCATGATATGATGTTAATATCTCTGATTCTAAGTCTGGTGGCATATCACCATTAATAAACCAAGATCTAATAGTTGTACCAACATCAGATAAGGAATCCACATCATCGACATCAATAGTTTCTAATATATCCTCGATTTTAGATGATAAGTGATTATAATCTACATAATCACAATACCCATCAACGGTTACGGCGAACCCATTAGGCACATTAATACCAGAATCGGTAAGTTCAGAATACATTTCACCTAATGAAGCATTCTTACCACCTACCAACGAAACATCTGATATATTTAATTTACCAAAATTTCTTATATATGATAAATTGTTATCATTTTCGGACATAAATATCCTCCAAATATATTATAGTATAATACCTTTAATCACTTCAAGTATCCCAAATGAAGTCAACAGATACAATAAGCAAGCACCATAAACCATATGTTTAATCTGTACTAATGTATAATTGACCCCATCTATAGACTGAGATAACTGTTTATTTGTCTCTTTTAATTCTTGTATATCTTCATCGTGTTCTGATAAATGCCACTCATGACGTTCTAATAAAACTCTATCTTCTACTTTCATATATTACTCTATATTGTTAATAGTTGAGTTATATTTATATCATTTAGAATAGTATACATCTACCGACTTATGCATATGTTCAAAGAACTTAATGATTTTATTCTTTTGTCGAGTAGTATAGTTAGAATACCCCTCTTTCATCTCTGGATCTGTCTTAGACAACAGAAATTCAGAATGTTTCTCATCAATCCATTTAATTAAATACTTTTTATATGATGGTTTAATTTCAGAAGTTTTTAAATATGATTTCATATCAAACTTCTGTGTCATACCAGATTCTAAAAACTCTTCAAATCCATCATCTAATCCATCAATATACGAATCACCCTTGATACGCATTCTTTCTTGAATTGTAATACGTTTAATTGGATTCTTAATAGGTTCTTTATCTTTTAACTGATCTACCCACTCATTCATCCATTTAATGGTCTTGGTATCGGTGACTTGCCCTCTATCAATCAATCGTGCAACAACTGATGATGTTAGATAAGACACTTTCTCATCAACAACCTTATCCAATCCTCTAGATTTAAGATAATCTGATAGATATTTTTCTTTCGTTTTGGTATCAACCATTGCGGCATACCAACTCAAGGCAGACATAAGTTCAAATTGTGTATAATCTTCCGACAATACAGGTTCGACTAAATCCGTTGCCCATTTTGCTCTAATTTTTTTCTTCATACTCATAATATATTACCACTTTCCAAGTTGAACATACGTATTAAAATCATTACATTCAGTCATACAACCATTTGCAAAGTCACATCCCACACAAGGAGCATCATTTATATATGTAGACTCCCTTCCCCTAACATCTCTATCAGAATTGAATGTTGCATAAACTGTATCATCTGTCTTTATAATATCCACACTTTCACTACACCACACCATAATATAATCCTACCCTGTTATATGTTCATAAATTTCTTTCCAACTATCGAGTCTAGCCGCATCTCCCACGTAATCAGCATTATGTGAATGAGCAACTAAAATACCAGACAACCCTAATGAAATACCAATATCAACATTTTCTGGTTTATCTTCAATCCAATATGCATCAGAATCTTCATATTGTGCTAACACCTCATCTTTATCATCACCAGTACCCAATATAGTGTATTCAGTGAATACCTTACCGAATAACGACTCAAGGTTAAATATTCTAAGTTGTTGAGCAGAAAGTCTATTAGATTGTGATGTTATTGCATGAAACATATAACCATGTTCCTCATGCAATTTTTTCACATATTTAATTGAATCTCTAAGTGGTAATAAATAACCAATATCAGCTGATTCATTAAATTCTTTTGATAATTCTTTACCATAATATCTTGTTATAGGGTCACCATCACGTTTACTCCCCAAAACCCAACCAGAATATACTATCTTATCATCAACTTTATACGCATTTTCATTAATTAAATCTAAATGTGGTTTAGTTTCTCGTATCCATTTATGGAATGAATACTCCCAATCTAAGAGTACACCATCCACATCAACCAATATCAACTTATCCTTTATCATAAAACATCCCACGGTTTAGTGTAAACAACAACAAACTCATCATCAACATGATCCTCATCATCCATTATATATCTAGTAGTATCTATTTTTGATAGATGTCTTAAATATCGTATCACCAATATCAAGAAAAGAACAAAAATGATAGAAACTAACAAAATTAACATAATTATTACCTAAAAAAACTAAAAACCCCCAAACCACAGTGATATTATCTCACAATTTCACCTAAATGTCAAGGTTTATTTTCATTTATTTTATGTTCTACCACCCGGCATATCAGCATTATCAATATAATACAATTCTAAAGCAATTGATTCCATTTTTTCTGATATATCATTTCTACCTATTAATACATCCTTATGTATAACATTATAAGTATCTTTATTAGTAAAATCAACCGACAATATAACTTCACCAGTTTCTGATGAAGAACATTTTGACCAATTAATCTTCCAAGAGTACATTACTTTCTATATTTCCACATTCTATATAAAATTGCAACAAAACCACCAAATAACAAACCAGACATTGATACAAATATATCTGTCATAATTAATTCCTCCTATAAAAGATGTTTAATTTCATCACGTTCTAATATTAATTCAGATTCACTCAATTTAATCATAGATAATGAGTATTCGTCAATATCTAAATCATCAACTATAAACAATTCACCTCTAGCGTGTCTAACAGGAAATGAAAATACTAAATCAGAGTCAATACCATACTGTCCTGACGACAATACTGCCATGGATTCCCATCGTTGAGATCCACCCTTACCTGTCCACATTTTCATTTGTTGTATTGCTGCATTAGCAGCTGAAGCAGCAGACGACGCACCGAGCCATTCAATAACCGAATGACCTCTATCTTGTACTAATGGTATATAATCTTTAACATACCAATCATCATCAATCAAATCCATTGCGGGAAATCCTTTCACTTGTGCATGATTCAAATCAGGATATAATGTTGATGAATGATTACCCCATATTATAACATCATTAATTGTGGTATGAGGCACCCCACAATGTTTAGATACAATAGATTTACAACGATTAACATCTAATTGCATCATTCCAGTAAAATTGGTTGAATTCAACCCAACCGCATTAGATAAAGCCACTAAGGTATTAGTATTAGATGGATTGCCAGCAATCAACACTTTAACATCTTTCGATGCAACTTTACCTAAAGTTCGTCCATGAGAAGCAAATATCTTCGCATTATCTTGTAATAGATCGGAACGTTCCATACCCTTTAATCTGGGTTTAGCCCCCATCATAAACACATAATCAGCATCACCAAATGCAACTTCGGGTTCATCAGTAATAACCACATCACCCAATGATGTGAAATTACAATCATCCAATTCCATTTGTATACCATGCAACGATTTCATTGCTGATGGTACCTCTAATAACCTCAAATTAACAACATCATGTGTACCAAACAAATCACCACTCGCAAGACGGAATACTAAAGCATATCCAATCCTACCAGCAGCACCTGTAATTGCAATATTAATAGATTTACTCATAATTTACCTCAATATTAATAGATTCCAAAATACCCCAAATCTCTATCATGAATATTTAAAAACTTAAATTTCAATCCACGTTCCCACTTAACCGTACCATCAAGTTCATATAATGACATATCAGCAAATCTAATATTACCCTTTAGTACATTAATAATTGCAATAGTTCTATGTTCCCATGAACCGGGTTTAGATAACGGTGTCTCTAATCTCACTAGAACATCGCCGTTCTTCATACCCTTACCAAATTCTTTATAATCAGCCCCATCCGCCTTAAATACTACTTGCCATTTGTTAGTCTGTTTTTGTTCTAATACGGCAATACCATCAGAAAATGCACCAAGTGATGGTCTATTTGAATGACTTATAGTCTTTGCAACAGATTCAAATGGTATCTTACCTGACATCTCAGTAACAAATGTGTTAAAACTCTTCATACCCTAATCCTCTTTTTTCTTAGTAAATATAGTCTTACCATATTCGGCAGTCATATCTTTTATTTTAGTACCAGACATATCATATAACTTTTGTTTTATTTCATCATTAAATTCTGATACCTTTTTATTTTTTAAATTATCAATCAAAGTACTCATCACTTCTCCTTTTTTGTAAAATATACTGCCAATCCAGTAACATATAATAACATACTTAAAGGCATTAATAGTATAAGAATTGGATATTGTTCTATATTAGTAAATCCAAATACAACAAACATTATACCAATAAAGACTATACTTAATACTATTTTAGTATCCCTACGTTTAAATATATTTATAACATCATCCATTCTCAGCATCTTTCCGTTTTTTTATTTTTTCATCAACTGCATCAAAAAATGGTGTTATTTCTGTTGGGTTACGAAACTCCGAATGTGTCATTCCTTGAACTCTCGCCCATTCCTCATCTGACATTATACCAGATTCTTTATCATTTGTCAAGTCTTTTTCCATAATTTCTACTCCATATTTAAGGTCTTGGCCGTAATACCTTCGGTTCAGTATCAGATCTATCTGATAATATTTTCTGTAATTCAGATTCAGGTATATTATCAACAATCCATTGGTATAATTGTTGCATAATTTGATCCTCTGTCTTATTAGGTTTACCACGGTGTTTAATAGTTAAATAAGTGAAATCCTTAATAACTCCCAACTTCTCACCTTTCTTAGCCTTTACATATTTACCTGATGTTCTATTTGACACGGCAGATCTAGTTAGTTTTTGTCCACCTTTAGCAGTATCACCCTCTTTCCACTTAATAGTATTATTTTTATTATTCAGAATAACTTTAATCTCACCATTAATTGCCATCTTTTTACCTTTGTTCTTGATGATATCAAACATAGTATTGGCTGCACCAGTATGAGTCAAGAACATGATGTCATCAGGAACTACCCTTTCTCTATTTTGATTATTATCAATTGCAACTTGATAGTCAGTAAGAACCCATATCATATGAATATTGGCTGGGTTGTAACCGGCATTTAGTAGATCTGGCATCATCTTTGAAATTGAAGAAATACTCTTTGCAGTAATATCAAACATTATATTAGGTAGTACACTCTTATTCTTCATACCCTTTAACAATAACTGCATAGTATGATCTTTAATTCCCATGTCAGAAACAAATTTGTGTAATTTCCCTACATCATCTGGTTTCTTTAAGTCCAAACCTTGTGTTTCTGGATATTTGTTTTTAAGTTTACCTATTTTTATAAAGGCTTTCTTCCATTCATCCACATCACGTATCTTAAACAGTTCAGACTGCATAAAATTAGTAGAGGCGAAACCTTTACCAGAACCGGCACCACCAGCAAGAAATACTATTTGTCCATACTTCTTACCATTAGAGAGCATTATTATCTTCTCTTCTAAATAGTCAAGTTCCTCTGATATAAATTCGTTAAATGTTTTCATTTTAAGTCCTGTAATCCCGTTGTTATGATATCTTTACAAAGAATGATGAAAAGTCTGTATTCGAAGATGCATATCTAAATATGTCTTGCCCAAAATTACCACCTAATTTAGAATCATTATTACCAATAGATTCGAGGCATAATAGTCCCATATACTTAGAAAATATAAATGCCTTAGATGCATCTTTATTTTGATATGTGTAGTCCTTACATTTCTTTATAAACTCTGTTTCACTTTTAATAGTATCTATATACGTATCCATCTGATTTTCATTAAATCTTACATACAAATTATACATATTCTTCATATTCGGAGATTTTGTTTCTGCCCAATTATGTGTATTTCCGCCTGATTTAGATACCTTTGTATTCTTACCTATAGTACGTCCAAAATGCTTTTCTGTATAATAATTAACACCACCACCACCTATTTTACCACCAGCAGCTGCACCACCCTTTATCTCACCCTGCCATGATGTTGTTCCATTAAATGAACGTAGTTGCATCTTCTGTCCACCAGAAAAATATAGATATATATCAGTAGATGAAAAGAAATCACCGTTTGTTCCAAAAGTAAATCCTAAATATGTCACAGTATCTCTTTTTGTTCTAATACCATTATATTCTTGAACTTTTGCACCATCCTTACCAATCTTCTTGAGTGATACTCCCATGGTAATACCTCTACGAGCAGCTATATATACAGCAGATTGAAGTGCATACCAATCACAAGTATGTACACCCAACTTCCCTTCCCATAGTTCACCCGTATCGGGGAATGGGTGTGGTGATGACATAGATAGTGTTGACATCCATATATCACCAGGATTCCATTTGTCATTAGAGAATGTTGATGGTGCTTGAACTGAAATATTTTTTTCTTTAGCTAAGTCTTTATCATGATCCATGCATCGTTTTCTTCTAGCATACACAGCATCCATGAACTTAGAACCTCGATGAAAGTATACGGGTTTACTAAACTTCTTACCCGCTGTAGATTTATAAAGGGCATTTGCTGTCTTTATGTAACTGTCATGCCATTCTTCAGGAGATGCCTTATATAATGTCGCAAGCGGCAATCTAGTATCACAGTAATTGGCAGTTGTTTTTAAAAGTGTTTCTGTAACCCTTGTCCCTTTAAGTTTTGTAATTCCAGATGTATTATATAAATATGAGCAATAATAGCATTGTAGAGATTCAGTAATTTCTGTTATTTTTGCTCCACCACCGGATCCTCCGGTTGAATAAGCACCTTTGTATATAGACCTCCATGTATAGATAACATCTGAACCTTCAACTTGAAAATAATCGCCCCCTTTATCATTTTCAAGTTTGGATTTGAGAATTTTCTCATCATATGAACCTAATTTAGCAAATATCTTTTTATCAAATTTAACTTCTTTCGGCCATTCAATACCTTTTTGGGGTGCAATTTTATCACTTTTACCTTTACCATCTTTCCCAATCTTAATAGCAGTTCCTGATTCAATATCTTCTCGAACCTTTGCAAAATATCCTTTTAATATATCATCATTCTTAAATACTGCCATTATTTTAACTCGTAATCATACCCAAAGTCACCAGAGTCATTCTCTACAACATATATTCTAACTGCACCATATAAATCAAATATACCAGGTTTTAAACCATTTCTTGTCTGACTGGCATCAGGGTCATAATATACAACATCACGCTTAGTTAAACTCCATTCCTTCTTTATACAAGCCGTTATGATAGACGCCAATACTCTATCATCTCCACGTGCCTCATTAAATCTCTTAAATGTTTTCATATCATACCCCTAATATGCCGGTGCAATGGAAAGTAGTCCTTTCTTAGAGTTAGGTACTTTAAGTTCTTTCATTGCAAACTTCTTAGCACCATACAAAGAATCAGCATCTTTGTCTAACTTGATTTCAAGTTTTTTGCCTTTATAAATCGCAATCCAACCTTTAAGTTCATCACCCTCTCTAACTACTTCTACGTGTTTAATATCTTTTAATAATTCTTCATATGTTTTCATTTCTTTCGTCCTTTAATTATATCTTTAGCATCCCATTGAAGAAACTTAATCTCTGCATCAACAATCTGTTGAAGTACCACAGTTGGCAATGAAGTAAGTTTATTTTTCATTCTCTTATATGCCGGTGTAGTTGGGTCAATCTTATCTACTTTAGCATACTCTTTCTTTAGAGTGGCAAGTTGTGATTTAGATAATTTCTTAGCATCCTCTTGTGACTTTACCTGTTTATCAAAATAATCCTTTAATGTCTCATCTAGTAGTTCAACAGATTCCTTTACAGTACCTATGACTTCTACTTTTAGTTTGATTTTAGATGATATCTCTTTAGCAACCTTTGCCATATCACCCTTATGCTTTGTATTAGCATCACGTATAATCTTTCTTACTGAAGCATCAGAACCCTCTGGTTTCATATTGAAACCTATATTACCAAGGTTATTAGGAACACCACTAGAAGTAACCAACCGAACCTCGTTGCCATTTATTTTAAGTCTAAGTCCATCTATTAAATAAGAATCCCATGATCCTGAATCCGTTTTCACATGAAATTTCTTGGTGCCTTTCTTACTGTATTGACCCTCAACTAACGGCATACCAGCATGTTGTTTTTTTCTGGTCTTAACTATTTTCAAAGTAGACTTATCTTTAATATTCATTGGTGGTCTTTCAGCACTACGAATTGAATCTTTAGCATCTGATTCATCTGATGCCATAGCAACCACTTTATTATCATCAGCAGTATCTACTACAACCCATGGAAATTTTACTTCATTTAATGGTTCAATATCTTCTAATAATTTTTTATATGTCTTCATACCATATCCCCTAATGACTATAAGATATTTTAGTCATCAACACACTAGAACCATTTGCTACTGCGGATAACTCATCCCCTGGTTTTTTCTCAATATACATCTCCCCACCATCTGGAATAGTAAATGAACCAACCGTTACTGTATCACGTTTTATAAGAACTTTAACTGTTGATGTATGAGTAGACAACAATCGTACAACTCTTGCAAAATCAACATGAGTTGCCGATGATAAAGTTATCTCTTCTCCTAATACATTTATTAAATTTGCCATAGTTTTTCCCCTTTATTTTATTTTTCGTTTAGAACCCTTTAATCTACTTTTCTCAGACCGTCCACGGTTTTTCTTTTCAGATTCAAACCCAGCAATCTTACCTTTTTTATGAGATGCATCCTTACCATCACCATTACCATATGTGCCTTTATCTCTATTATACTTTACTAATTCGGCTCTATACTTTCTACGTTTCGCAGATGATTGAAATTTCTTATATTCATCTTTGTAATCACGTTTGGCTAATTCTAATATGTAATCTATAAATGACTTCAACTTCTAATCCTCATATGTGTCCTTTCTACTATTTATAGTAGTAATCATTTCTAATATATTTTTTGCCATTTTCTCAGAAGCAACATCTATCATTTTACCATCAAGTGATGCGGCACCATGCCCTTCTTTAGATGCTCTATATAATGCATCAAGTATTCTGTCAGCCATGTGTATTTCTTCATCTGATGGTGTGAATACTTCATTTGCAAGTGGAATTTGTGACGGATGAATCGCCCACTTACCAGTACATCCAAGAGCAGCAGCACGCTTAGCAGCAAGTACATATCCCTCTGTATCCTTAATATCCCCATAAGGACCGTCTATTGGACGTAATCCATATGCCCTACACGCAACTACCATCCTACTTAATGCAGAATGCCATTGATCTCCTGGATAATTCTCATTCAATCCACCAATATTAGTAGTTCTTGCTCTTGTAGACGCCGCATAATCAGCAACTCCAAAATGCATGGATTCTAACCTAGAATTAGCACTCTTTCTTGCAATTTCATCAACATTAGACATACCTAGAGCAGTTTCTATTAGACACTCTAACTGGATATGTTGATACAAATCATGTTTTATCTCTAGTGTATTAATAATACATTCAACCATATATATATCATCATATACACCTACTTTTGGTATTAATATAGTATCTAAGTTCTCACCACAATGTTCTACTAATTGTATAACATCATCTAACCAATAACCAGTTTCAAGTCCATTAATACGAACACATATAGTTTTGTTCGCACCTTTCCAATCAAGAGTATTAACAGCCTCAATCACATTTAAACGTGCATTTATTTTATCTGGTTCTGCAACTGAATCTTCTAAATCTAAAAATACAAAATCGGCATCAGAATTTAATGCCTTCTCAAACATTTTCGGACTAGATCCAGGTACTGTTAAATCACAACGTTGTAATCTAGATACTGATGGTTCATAAACTGTATAACTCATAAACTTCTCCCATTCAATTATTAAACATCCAATTTAGGATTACTTGTCTTAAAATTAGTCTTTCTCATTACTGTCTTTGAAATCATATCGAACTCTTGATTCTTTTCATCCCACTTCAATACAAATGGTATATTAACATGTGAATTAATATCATGTAATACTCGTTGGGCATCATCTCCCAGTTTAGATATCTTCTTACCATGTTTCTTATAAGTTAACTTGAATATCCGTACAAGTTCAGCCGATGAAATAGGTTTCTTATTACGAGCATCATTTACTCTATCTAGGAAATGCCTTGTAAATTCAACATCAATACCAACTTTAGCAAATAACTTATCTGCCATTCGTTCCACCGCATCTAAGTCGGATTTACTTAAATCCTCTAGAAATAGTTCTTTAGTAAATTCATTATATGATTTCATTTAATTATTCCCTTAAGGTGTTATTCCGGCAATAAAATCATCCGTCTTGGTGACGATTTTACCTCTAAACCCTATAGATTTAGATGTCTCTTTAACTTCATCTAAAGTGGGTCCTTTTTCAGTTTGATAATGATATATATTTACTATCTTATATTGATGTATAAGAACTTCATTATATGTATCCTTAGCAGCCTTATTAACGAAAAGTAGTTTTTCCAGATGAGATACAATACTCATTACCACATTAGCACCTAGTAATTTTTTTGACTCTCTCATATAAAACCCAACATATTTGCCCTTTTCTTTGCCACTCATACGTTCAATCATCTTATAGATAATTTGCCAATCATCCCAATGACCCCTATCTACTTTCAATTTATCATCTGGAAAATCGATTATAATTTGTTCGAACTCATTTTTATACATTTTTTTAACTATTTTTAATATTTTATCAGAAAAAATGTTATCTATCTGTTTATTTACAGAAGCATCCGATGACATCTTTCTTGAAAGCCACAGATGACCACCTCTATCTTTCTGTGTATAAGCATCTTTATTAAATATTATAGAAGTCTTACCCTCTAGATTTACTAGGACACCACCTACTGTTCCTACCCCTTTTGTTGATATTTCAGATGAACCTTTAGTAAATGCAGATACATTTTTACCTTTATTTTCATACTTTTTTAATTTAACCAATCCTTTTAAATCTGTTACATGATAAGCAGTTATATCTCGTTCTAGTTCCTTTAAGATATAAGAATGTAGTGGGATAAATCCTAAAGAAGCATGCTGCCATTCTTTTGAGGATTCTGGGAACAAATAATTACGCTTTTCATATATGAAATCTTTAAAAGTTTTCATTTAATAATACCGATTGTCTGTATACCATTTTCATCAGTATGAATGTATTTGTATCCTAATGACTTGAGCCATGCTATAAGTTTCTCTGACCCCACTTTATAAAAGAATTTATCCAATGTTAATCGTTTATTAGAAAAATGATATAATACTTCTTGTTTTAGTTTATCCGTCTTATCTGACTCTGGTTTAGGTGGGTTGTCATTAGACGAATGACCATAGTTCTTACCTATACCATCAATGATATCTTTAACTTCACCAGTTCGATTTATCCTAATAACTGCAAAGGTATATTTCTCATTAGACTTTGCATTAAATTCAACCTCTGACACTTCACCTTGATTTGCACCAAATTGATCCGCATATCCTTTAGCGTGTTCTTTAGACTGTGATATCCACATAATAGCAGACCTTGATTGTGATACAGTTTCGCCTTTCTTGTGACCTCTATACCATGTATTCCTTCCTTCATTTATAAACCGATTAAAACTTTTCATGGGTTTTCATATCTCCCTTCAATATGAGCTTTAAGATCTTCTTTATTATTATTAATTAATCCACTATTTTCGTCAATGCTTTTTTTATTATTCATAGACTCCGCATCATATATAACCTTCTCTAATTTTAAAAGATGTATCATTTCATTTGGTACATATCTCCAAACATAATCACCATCATCCTTAATAATAGAAAATACTGTTTGTGTCAATCCTATCTTCACAATAATCGCATCTGAATCATCAACCTTTACTTTATCCCCTTCCCCAAATGACCTATTCAAGAAAAAGGAAATCCCTTTAGCAGCAGATGATAAAAAATCCTTTACCCATACCGCTATAATACCAGCCATTAAAACTTTAACAATTGGTATCATATCATTTGTTAAAGAACCAATCAACCTCGATTCATCTATCATATATTATTTCCCTATAATTACCAGTTATTAACTGGACACGTAGCACGTTTCATTTTAGTTTTCATTTTAATAACACAACCACATTTACCACATAATTTTACCTTAGCAATCGATGTCATTATATGTTCACATTTTGAACATATTTCAAGTCGTTTCGCAACAACCTCATCTGATGCAACTACATCCATATAAATTTTCCAAGCATAGAACCAACCAATGCCCATAATATACAACAAAATATAACACCTAATATAATACCAATGCCTTTAATTTTTTCCATATTATTCTTCATTATAATATACCCCACTCCATTAATGTTGGAACTAAAAATATCATAGTTGTCTGTACTGCAAAAGCAAATAAGACTATTAATACCAACTCACAAAAAATTATTAATTTCTTCTTCATATATCCACCTCAAATAATCATCAACGATTTAATATCATTGGTAATAACCCAAATAATGCACCACCAATAATACAAAATCCAATACCCCATGCGAAAACCGTTATAATCAATTCGGTCCTCTCGGCCTTCTTTTTCGCAATCATAATACGTTCTCGTTCGCGTGATTTCTGTTGTTCACCTTCGAACCGCAAAAAATCGTCCCACATCATATGGCGAGTTCGGATCATCAATTCCTTCAGTTGTTCTCTTTTATTTTTCATTGACTCTTGTGCCATAAACAACTCAAGGTCAGATTCTTGTTCAGAACCCTTTCTTGCCAACTTGGCTTTCTTATCTATTTCTCGTCCAGCATCTGAAAACTTTGATAAGTGATCACCTAATTCAAAAATATCCTTACCATGTGATATACTTTCGGCAATCACACTAAATGCCGCATTCGCTATAGCCAACTCAGCTAACATATTATCTCTCCTTTTATTATTATTATCTATCCATGATAAAATATTAACTATACATTCACATCAATATACTTCCCCTTTAATATATCCATATATGTCTGTATTTGTGCATCCTTAATCTTATTTCTAAGAGAATTATCTACCGTTTTAGTATCTGATACATGCTTAACATCTGGTATAGTTCTTGAAACGACACCATTAACTACCTTATACTCATTAGGCATACTTTGAAAATATACTTTAGAATCACCCTGTATATACATCGTACTTCACCCTACCTAAAGAATCGTGATACGACACTAACGATTCACTACGATTAGAATCTAAATTCCCCTTACACGATACGTGTATCCACCCAGAGTCATCATCACCTTCAGTATGAAACTCTAAAATCAATTGATCGAACTTACAATTAGTAATAATCCAATCTGCAACAAGCTTATTACTAATACCCCTAACTTCTAAATCAACAGCCTCGCCTAAACAATGTTGTGACCTAGCAGAACCACCCACAACCTTATTTAATTGTTCTGACCTATATCCAGAATTAATTCTGGTTGGTCCAAATTCATCTCTAACCAATTGCACCACATTCTCAAAGAGATTAGTAATAATGGGTAATAATGCCTCTGGTGGCTGATTATCTATATTATTACGTCTAGCAGTATATGACCGTGTATATTCGGACATACTAAAATTCTTAGTTATTTTCATACAACCCCCATTAATAAAATATTGTTTGTTTATCCCCACACGTAACTATGCGATAAGAAACATCAGATAATGATACAAAACAAAATTCAGATACCATTACCATGAAAATAAACAATACCACCATAAGAATGAAAGTGGCTATATATTGTGTTCTATATGTTCCCCATCGCATATCATGTTACTCCCTACTAATTAATGTCAATAGTACGTCTTTTTTTACTTTCAGGAACAATACGCTCCAGATTAATAATTAACATACCATTCTCCATTAAAACATCAACTATCTCAATATCAACCGACAATGTAAACTCTTTATTAAACAACCGTCTTGATATACCATGATGTAAATAATCAGTCATATCTGTCTTATGTTGTTGATCATTAGATTTTATTGTTAGTAATGAATCATAATATTCAACTATAATATCGTCTTTTGCAAAACCAGCTAATGCCAATTCAATCTTATACTTATCCACATTCACCCTAACTATATTGTAAGGTGGATATTTAGAAAGAGCTTGAGAAGTAGACAACTCTTCTAACTGTTTCATTGCACGATCCATACCAATTGATATCTGTGAGTATGGAAATATAGATGGAAATTTTGTATTTGTCATAATAGACTCCTTATAAAAAAGCAAGTTAAAAAAATGTGACCCCTTATGGCAATCACATTATATTTATAATATTATAAAATTATAATATTATAATAGTTCCTTCAATCCTTCCTGATTAGATTTACTCATCAACGGAATCCAATCCTTCATATCTTCAAGTAATTCTAAATTCTCAAAATGCCAAGTGGTGTGTGAACCATCTTCAAAAAATAAAACACGAACCATAACATCATCTTCAGATGTAACCATACCAACTACACCATATTTAGAATCAGATTCATGAACAGGAGTTACTAAAGCACCAACATTACCATTACCAACAACTTCAAAATCTAATTCAGGAACTGTCAAAACAGGCACCTTTGTTTCTACCTTCTCTATCTCTAATTTAAATCCAAACCAATCAAATAATTTCATTATTATACACCAAATCTAATTGTAAACGTAACAATCATATACAAAATAAAAATAAACATAAACAACAAAGTCCAATATATTTTATACATGAATATACAACACATATATTAAAAAAAATGGGAAAAGTGTAACAATTAATACATACAACTTATATATCATTACCTTTTCCCATAAACACACCCTCGGAGAAAACCTTATCCTACTTCTAAATTAGTATTAAATGGAGCATTAACTTCTTCTACATCATCAGTAGTACTTGATGCATCAAACTTAGTATACAATTCCATGAAAGTATTTTTGGTATCTTCATCAAATCGTGAAATGGCTAAGTTAATAGACTTCATACGATCTTCAAAAATTGCATATGTCTGAACAATATGTCCTAAACGACGAGTTGAAATAACATCATCAACACCATCATCATAAAACGTCTTACGAATACCATCTGCCCATGACACCAACAGTTTAGCAAACTCTACATCAACCTTACCAAACGCCTTCATGTGGTTCATTAAAATCTTTTCTTCAGTAACAACTGGAGCAAATGGTTGTTCTACTGTAATCGTGAATCGTTCAAGAAACGCCTCATCAATAATTGTAGCAGCAGAGAACTTACCAGATTCAGAACCTTGACCCTTTGTGTTTGCAGTAGCAATCACATTAAAACCACGTTTCGGTTCAATCAATTCACCAGTTTTCTTAATAACAATGGGTTTACCCTCAAGAACACCTTGAAGAGCCATAATCTTATTAGAACCACGGTCAATCTCATCAATCAAGAGAATGGCACCAAGTTCCATAGCCTTTACTACTGGACCTTTTTCAAAAACAGTATCACCATTAACCAGACGGAAACCACCAATCAAATCATCTTGATCTGTTTCTGGTGAAATCTGAACACGAATGAATTCACGTTTAGCATTAGCAGCAGCCTGTTCTACCATCATAGTTTTACCATTACCAGACAAACCAGTAACAAAGATAGGATAGAAAAACTTTGATTTAATAATCTTCAATATGTCTTTATAAGCACCCCACTTAACAAAGTTAGGATCTACTTGTGGAACATATGACGTTTTAAATACAGGTAATGGTGGTTGTTGAACACGTTCAACAACTGGTTCAGGACCAACAGTATTAACAGGCAATACTGGTTCACGTTTTAATGGAACCACCACACCAGTAATATTATAAACACCATGACTAACCTTATCCAATCCTTTATTAACACCTTGTCCGTTAGCATAACCAATTTTTAATGCAGCCTCGGACAATTCCTTTAATGTATATTCATTTTTCTCTGGGTTTTCTGATAAAAGATAATCTTTTACCTTTTCAACTTTATTCATAATATACCTTTTTTATTTAATTTGTTTCTCAATTTCTGAATCTTCTAATGGAATTTCAGTAACGGTAGGGTCAGATGACGAATCATCCGCAAACCAACTGGTATATTCTTCATTAATCTCTTCAGCAGTAATAAACTCATCAAAATCAAACATTTCTTTCACCTTTCATAATTAAACACAATAACCCCAACCTTCATATGTATTGTCTCATACTTTGATATAAAAGTCAAGCTTTATTTTACTTTATTTCATCCATTTTTTCAATCTCTTGTTTAATCCAAATTAAAGCAAGATGTTCAGTATTTTCAATAAACGCCTCATCCGAAACAGGAGAAGGCAACACAGACACCATCCATTTTATCTTATCATATGCAGACATAAGCATATCATCTGAAATGGTGAATTTAGACTTCTGTTTTCGTTCAGTCTTAATAATTTTAAGTACAGTTTCCATTGGTATAATCATAATAGATCCTATAATGTTAAGTATAATTCATTAACGTAAGCCACCCTAAGTAATACAATTACCGCAGTAACAGTTATTAATTTAGTAACCAACACCTCTATAATCACAAGTAATCTTTTCATCTCATCTCTTCTCTATAATTATTTTTAGCATATAACACATCAGGATAAACATCAGCAACATCATCTACCATAGTATCATCATATGGTTCATCATCAGTTAAACCCATCTCATATAGACTCTGTTCAAATGCATCCAGATCAATAACTTCCTTTGGATTATAAACCCTTAATCGTGCAATGAAATTCCTTTTAATCAAGTCAGTAGTAGATACTTGACGATAATGATTTGCCGCAGCATCCTTCATCAACATTTTCAATTCATTTTGTATTTCGTAATTATTCATAATATAGGTTTCTCTCAATTAATGTAAAACTTTCTTTGTTTTAACATTGGTGGATAATAATGAACGATTTTGTTCATATTCATTAGCTAGTGCAGAATACACTCTATCCCATTCATTAGGGGTAACATCATTTAAACGTCGTTTAGTATTTGATTCAAGTGTAACTAACTTTAATTGATTTTTCATTTTAATCCTTATTTAGTAGTATTTTTCCAAACTAATTGACTAAAAACAGTAACATTGTCTTTTTTAACACGGAGGGTTAATGGTAAAAATGGGTCAGCAACCATATAATATGTAATCTTTACCCATAACCATTTTAGATCTAATTTCTCATTCTTATTCCACTCATTACGAATCGCAATAAGTTTCTCTTTAACAATTTGAGCTTCTGGTATAGAATTATAGGTCATTACAACCTTTCTTTCAGAAACAAACTCAACAACAATACTCATAATAAACTCCAAAAAATAAACTCAATAACCCCAACTCACAGTAATATTATCTCATACTTTTATATAAATGTCAAGCTTTATTTTCATTTATTTTCAAAAACCTGTCCATTGTATAACATCAGGCATATTAGTAAGAACATTACCACGATCAAAATTACGTGCCGGTGATGACCATGATGCAGCTTTAAGGAGATCTCCATAAGCAAACTTCTTATCTTTTTTGGATATCACAATAAATCCCTTTACGGAACCGTTGTGTATCAATTTAACATAGTTTCTTCCTATCTTAAATTCGGTGTCAACCTTGTATTCATCATACCAATGCACCCACACCTTGTCTTTATTATGGGCATATTGGGCAATTTTTTGTGCTCTTTGTGCCCAATTGGCATAATCAGATGCCATCTTATTAAGAACATTCTCAATTACTTCTCTATTCACTTCACTCATAATATACTCCATAATTTAATAGTCAAGGGAAGAGTAATAAGCATCTAAAGCATACCAATATAAATCATTATCAAGAATCTCAATTTCCTCTTCCTTCATCTCCCTGACAATATCCTTAGCTACATCTAACTCTAAGTAAACATTATCTTCCTTTTCCAATCTCTCAATAACCCTTTTGATAACAATCAGATCACCTTTATCTATAATCATAATAAACTCCAAAAATTAAACTCAATAACCCCAACCACAGTACTATTGTCTCATACTATGGTTATAAAGTCAAGGCTTATTTTCATTTATTTCTCATAAAAAATCATCCAATGTTGATGTTTTCAATCTTTGTTCTGCAATCTCAACATATTCAGGGGAAAGTTCACATCCAATATATTTTTTACCTAGAGATTTACTAACTATAGCGGTAGTTCCAGACCCCATAAATGGGTCTAAAACAATTCCGTTTGGTGGACATGTAGTTGAAATTGGAGTTTTTATTAAATCCTGTGGGTATACAGCAAAATGTGCCCCCCTATATGATGTCGTTGCAATATCCCAAACACTGAACATTGGTCTTGTCGGGCATTTACCAGAATCTATTAATTCTTGATAATCAAAATCCTTTTTTATGTTTAAAGTTTCTCTCATTTTAGTATAATGTTTATCTTGATTATCAGAAGATAAACTATACCCCTCTTTTACAGAAGCCTTAGCATCTTTTCGTTTATCTAAATTATTATCACTAAACATTCTACGAACACTTACCTCAGCTTGGGGAATCACCATTTTACTTCTATCAAAATAATATCCCTTTAAGTTTTTTACAAACCAAAATATTTTTTCATGATTTGACCAAAATCTATCTTTTGCTGAGATTGGTTGTGGGTTAGGTTTACTCCAAATTATTTCATTACGAAGATACCAACCACGATCCGACATTGCAATTTCAAATCTTGACGGAACCTGTAAAAGTTTTTTATTATTATAAGTATCTCCAATATTCACCCAACAAGACCCAGTAGGTTTTAGCACACGATAAACTTCGTCAAATACGTTACACAAATTTTCAACAAATTCTGTTACGGAATCTTCTATGCCTATCTGTTTTTTGTTTTTATAATCACGGAGATTATAATAGGGCGGAGAGGTGATACACATATCTACTGAATTATCTGGCAGTTTTCGCAATGATTCTATATTATCTCCAATGTGGATTATTCCAGTTTCTAGTAAATTTGTCAAATTTCTTCTCCAACTGCAACCAACTTGAACTTTTCATATGGGAACAACTTGTCGAATCTATTTTGAGTGATTCCACCACCCTTACTAAAAGTTCCCAACGATCTGGGAAAATTCTTTCGTTTAGCTTCCTTCCACATATCATAGATCAATGATGATGGAATTTCAAAAACTCTAAAGTCGGGAAACTTTCGTAAATCAAAAATAACATAGGAATCAATAGCCTCCATTTTTGATTCCGTTTCCTCATGAATAATCGCCACAGCTCTATCACCACGACCAACACCTGTGGTGGTCGATGGACCAAAATGTGCAGAAACTTTCCACATATTTCTAACTTCAATTAATTTGTATTTGTAATGAGGGGCAACAACATCCCACTTTTTCTGTTCTTTACCCATTCTCTTACCTTTAACATATTTGGCAGTTTTATTTTCCGACCACCCAGAAAGAGTCACACCAGATAGAGATTCTGTGTATTCTTTCACCGACATATCATCTAATTTAGCATGAGATTCAACAGGATATCTTTCTTTCATATTTACCTCTAATTATAATTTTAAATTAACTCGTATGGTTTTTCCCAAGTTCCTATCTGCAAATCAATATAAAATGCAGTATGAAAATAGTCAGTCATAATGTCAGAATCATCAAACCAAGCTTCTCCATTCTCTGCATTGGCAGGTGCAGTCTTAATAATTTCAAGAATTTTATTCAGAACCTTTGCGGGTTTCTTTGACCAATGTTTATCAATAAAGTATTGATTAACTCCTTCATATTTCTCAGTAGGATCACGGAATTCAGAACGAAAGTCAAGATCAGACTTCAATATATTAACCGATACGGAATGTTGTCGTTTACGAACAGAAAATTTATACTTTGGGAATTCTTTCTTTAACTCTTTACGAATCTCTCTAACTTCTTCAGCACTTATATATGCCATCTAACTTCTCCAATAATAAAAATAAATAACCCCAACTCACAGTAATATTATCTCATACTTTTATATAAATGTCAAGAACTATTTTCATTTATTTTAATACCGTGATGGTTTTTCAGGCCAAAAAACAGTTTCAGTCGGTTGACCAGTTGCCAACTCTTCTTCATAAATTTCATTGGGTAAGTCTCTCAATTCTTGTCTATACTCCATCCATTCATTTAAATATTCATGAACAGATGAATATCTCGCATAAGGATCACGAAATTTAGCATCATCCTTATCTCTAATATGAATCTCATTATCTGTATATGTCTTACCAAGCACCGTATATGGACGTGGTAATTTAACACTTACATCTACGCCAATCCAATCACTTTCTTCCAATAATTCATCACGTTTTTTTCTCAATTCAATCATATCCATAACAACCACCTATTAACTTAAAATATTAACTACTAATGCAACTGAAGCACCAATAGACCATAGTGTTAACAATTCATAATCAACAACAACCTCAACTCTACCATCAATCAATCGTACCAACATAATATACTCCAAAAAATAAACTCAATAACCCCAACTCACAGTAATATTATCTCATACTTTTGTATAAATGTCAAGATTTATTTGTATATATATTATAAAATATATACAATGCAAAGACAACCATAATAGGGAATAACAATATATAACTAACGGCTTCTAAAAATGTCATTTCTGATACAAATAAAACCAAAATCTCCCAATTAGTCTTATCAGGCATTATTCTCATTAGGAATTCTGAATATAATACCCCAAAACCCACCATACTATGAAAGGTAATGTGATTATAAAATGGGATAAAAATGTAGTCTTATTACACCTTAAAATATATAACATAGGTTTCTTCATATCACACCTCTTACATACCATTTTTCTAATGCCATTATGTTAAGAAAAAATCATCCAATACAGTTGACGTTGAAGACGTTATATTATTATGTTTAATATTATCAACTCCCATTTCAAAATCAGGTCTATTTTTATCCGATTCATTAATAATAATAACATCTTTAAGATCTGTTACATCTTTCCATTGTAGTTTATCTTTTTTTGGATAATTCTTAGTCCAATTCATAGACGATAATTTAAGTAATATTTTAGCAGAACGTTTATCTAATGGATATATGTATCTAAACATATAACCCTTATATCTACGTATACCACGTTCTTTCATAAATCCTGTGGTCAACCAACTCAACTTATCTTTTTTAAACATATCATCATTACGTCTTTCCCACTCTACATTTTCTTTACATAAATCTTTACTACTTCTTGGATGTAATTTCTCACCATTTTCCATCATATAAACATCTGTCCAATACCGTTCACCAAAATAAAAATTAGATGCTTGATAAACATATCCACATTTACCCATAATTCCATCTGCCATAGTATACAAATATTTACAATTAGTATTCCGTTTAATCCACCTAATACTTGATGATATCATGCAAGACCCATATGACTTAGTTCCATTTAATTTAGGTAACAAACACATTTTACCAATTTCAAAATAATAATTAGTCAAAGAATGTTTATATCCAGAACTCCGAACATTTGGAACATTCAATTCAAACAATTCATCCTTCAACGTTGGTAATATTTTAGCAATAGTATGTCTTGGTCGTGTACCCCACCCCAATGTCATAACTCCTGATAATTCATCCTTTAAAAAAAACCCAAGATAATGTGTAGTTAGTGCCGGCATAACTGGTGAATAATGATACTTTTCTATAAACATAACAGCTGTTATTTTATCAATTTTTTTTACTTCAAACTTCATAATACTCCATAAGTTCTAATGATTCAGCAACCATTAAATTAGTGATTCTACCATTATGTGTATATATACCATTTGTGAAATTAGGATCCACGTTATCAAGACCCATATCAGCCAAAACAGTTATATATGGTAATGTCGCCTTAGTAAGTATGTTAGTAGCACTTTTAGGATATGCACCGGGCATATTAGACACACAATAATGAATAACCCCATGGTGCATAAATACAGGGTTCTGATGACTCCTAATATGTGACGTTTCAATGCAACCACCTTGGTCAATAGACACATCAACCACCACCGAACCGTTCCTCATACTTTTTACCATATCTTCAGTAACAACAATAGGAGATTTCTTTCCTGGTATTGAAACTGCACCAATAACTAAATCAGCATCTTTAACAGCAGGCTCCAAATTCCATGAAGTGGAACACTTATATTCAATAGAAGTATCCATATGACCTCTACTCAAATACTCCCAACGATAATCGGTTTCCAACCCTAAAATAATAACATTAGCACCCATCCCATTTGCCATCTCAGCCGCATGTCTACCAACAACACCATCACCAACAACTACCACATTACCAGAATTAACACCATTAATTTTTCCTAGTTGTACACCAGACCCATCAAAAAACATTGACTTATCTGTATACTGAAGATAATAACTACCAATAGTAACCGCCATATTACCAGCAATAGCAGACATAGGTGACAACAACGGTAAATTACCAAAATTATCTGTTATTGATTCATATGCTATGGCAGTAGTATTGGTGGATAATAATTTAAGTGTCAGTTCTTTATCTACACCCGCAAGATGAAGATAAGTAAATAATATTTGCCCATTAAAATATTTGTATTCTTCCACTTGAGGTTCTTTAACTTTAACCACAAGATCCGAATCCCATGCATAAAAGTCGTGGCATATTGTCGCACCGGATGATATGTAATCATCATCCGAATAACCAGAACCAACCCCAGCTTCAAATGTTACACATACAGAGTGACCTCTATCAACCAATTCACGCACACCATTTGGGGTAATTGCTACCCTATGTTCGTTTTCCTTTATTTCTTTGATTAATCCAATTTTCATATTTAGTCCTCACTGATTCAACTTCCATCAATCTAGGAAGAATTTCATTAATAACCCCTATATACAATTCAGATTCAGTAGCACGACAAGCATCACCTAACGATTGCACATCATCATTATCTCTAACTAAAACTAAATTCTGTTTCAATATCGGTCCAGAATCATATTCATCAGTAACAATATGTACAGTAACTCCTGTAACCTTATCATTAGACTCTAAGACTGATTTATATATATCATCACCAAACATATTACCATGTTTAGGCAATAATGATGGATGGATGTTTAATATTCTATTTTCATACCCATTCAATACTATATTATTAACATGTTTCCTGTATCCAGACAACACTACCAGATCAGTTGCAACTGATTTTAATTTATTAAAAATAGCATTATCTTCGTCATGTAGATTAGTTTTACCAGATATTATAGAAACATTAATACCATTATCATGACACCATTGAACTATAGGAGCATCTTTATTATTACATATAACAACACCAACTTCAGCTACAATTCTCCATGAATTAATTGCTCCTATAACATCCCTAGCAGCAGTACCACCATCTGACGCCAAAAAACTAATAATTGGTGTCTTCATAATATCACCTCAAATCTTTATCAAAATCATCTACCATAATTGATTCATGTTCTAAAATTCCATCTAATTCGCCTTTCAGATTAGACTCATATGCCCTTTCTAAAATATTTAATGCATCCTTTGTATTAGATGATGTAAAAGTTTTATCTGTCAACCTAGACCTTGCATCAAATCCTAATGCAGATTTAATTGAATTAGGAACATTGACCACCGACTTCACCATTCTACTATTCAACTTATCTGATGGACCCTTATATCTTCTACCAAATGGAAATATCAAACGTCTTAATATAAACCCAATGAACTTTGAAGGATAATTGTCTAAAATGTCCTCAAACGATTTCTGTATATTATATAATCCAGACTCAGCACCCCATGTAACATATAATATATCATTCTTCTTATCCATATCATCAGTATCTTCGTAACGTTTTAATACCGCAGATGTCATATACAACTCTGAAAATGCATCTGCAAATCTACCAGTTATTCTTTGTCGTTTCTTAAGATCAGCACCCAACACCGATATACTTATATCAGATAACAATGCAAAGTTCTTTGATTCCAATTCAATACGTTTATAATACTTACCAATTTCACATGATGCGTCTTTTGGTTTAGATATAAACATACCACCAGTAATATTATGATATAATGACCCAAATATATTACCAATAGTATATTTAAGATGACCCATTAACGCCTTATTAAATGCAATCGCATCACCACATTCAGCAGAAGTTACTTCATCTTTTATAAATGGATGACACCGTAAAGATCCTTGAGAAAATACAATTAGAGATCTCGTTAATATATTCGCACCCTCAACAGTATTAGCAATAGGTTGTGTTATATAATAATTCAATAATAAATTATTAGGACCATCAGATATACCCTTTCCAGCCAAAATGTCCATACCATCAATAATACATTGTCGCATCCTTTCAGTACATTGATATTTCAACATGGCAGAAATAACAGATGGTTTTTCACCATTTACTATTGCAGTAGTAGTGAGATTACACGCAGCCTCTACAACATAACATTGTCCAATTATCCTAGACAATGGCTCTTCAATACCTTCCATCTTGGAAATTGGAATTTTAAATTGTTTTCTTATCCTAGAATATGCAGTAGTAACTTTTAATGTATGTTTAATACCAGCCATAGATAATGATGGTAATGATATTGCCCTACCAGCCGCAAGACACGCCATTAACATTCGCCAACCCTTTCCTACCCCATCAATTCCACCTATAACATGATTCAATGGTAAAAATACATCTTTACCATAATTTGGTCCATTCATAAATGCTTGTCTAGCAGGATAATGTCTGCGTCCTATACGAACACCCTTAGTATCAGTTGGAACTAATACTAAACTTATACCCTCAACAGGAGGCGAATGCTCAGATTCTTTCAATAACTCATCAGGATCCACAATATGACACGCAACACCAAGTAATGTAGATACTGGTCCTAGTGTGATATATCGTTTTTCCCAATTTAATCTAATACCTAATACCTTTTCACCGTCATATTCCCCATATTCAACAACACCATAATCTTCCATCGCCGCAGCATCTGAACCAGAATATGGTCCTGTTAATGCAAATGCCGGTATATCTTTACCTGATGATAATGTAGGTAACCATTTATCTTTTTGTTCTTGTGTGCCAAACTCATAAAGCAATTCACCAGGACCCAAAGAATTTGGAACCATAGTAGTAATTGCTAATGATATACTTCTTGATGCTAAAATTGATATGATACACGATTGTGCATATGCTGAAAATTCCAAACCACCATATTCTTTCTTGATATTAAGTGCAAAAAAACCATTATCTTTTAAATAATCCCACACCTCAACTGGTAAATCTTTATGTATAACATTAACTTCCCAATCAGACACCATTTCACAAACAGTATCAACTTCAGAGTTAATGAAATCATGTTCTTCTTGTGTTAATTTAGTTTGTTCTGTATTTAATAATATATCCCAGTTTGGTCTACCACCAAATAACTCAGATTCCCACCATACTGTACCGGCATCTAAAGCCTCTCTTTCAGTATTTGATATCTTTGGTAATATCTTTTGGAATAATTTCATACCATATTCATTCATCATATATCATACCTCTAAAATAAAATAAAATCCACCACCCATACTATTATATATAACATTAATGGTATACCAAATGTCAATACAGACATCCAAACCGACTTAGTAACAGATTTACACAACCCATTACATTGATAATTAATCTTTTCCCTTATTCTCTCCATCCTTGACTGTACTAATTCTTCCACTTTCTTTATTCTCCGTTTTTTGTTTATTATTAAATATCATATCCCAATTATCTCTATATTGTTTATTACTTACTTTAGATTTTATAGAATCTCCTGTTATATCATTCTTAGCTACCATTTTCTATTTTTCTGTTTAATTTTTCTATTTTTCTGTTTAATTTGTCGCGATTCCGTTTAAGAGATTTAATCTCACGTTTTAAGTTTCTCACATCATCCAAATACCGGTTTGCATCATTTATATCACCACATTTAGCCTCCATACGATTACCAATGCTCTGTAATTCCTCCAGTAATCCCATAACAATTGAAAAGTTTCGTGTTTTATAACAAGAACGCATTTCATCTATCACAGTACAAAAATATCTATTTGCCATAAATTCCTCCTCATCTATCCAAATTTCTTTTTTCATATTAAGCAACCATTCTTGCAAATTCTTGTGCAATCAACTTGTTAGATTTCTTGTTCTTTTGGAACTTTTTAAAATCACGTTTGATTGTATTCATTCTCTTACGGTCTGTTGTAAACAAAGGGTCATCATCAGCAACTGTTACAAATTCATCATCTTCTGCCTGTAACCGTTTATCATGAACCACAATGTAACGGTCATAAAACTCATTATCCGAATCAATTTTATCATGAACAATATATCCCACTTTTGGATTAACCAATTTACGATATGATGTTAAGAAAAAACCAATTACATTATATCGTTTTCGTAATGCATCAAACATCGCCTTTTGATATAATTTAGTTCTTGAATAATATGAATAAATACCACCCACGTTCGCCTCAAGTCTACCATAACCTTCAACATCAAAAACTACAACCTTTTGATCACCATAACCCAAACTTTTAGTTCTGATATCTTGTGCCTGACCATCAGTCAGGAAAACCACATTCATCTTTTCAGTATTATGTTTCTTAACAAAATCATCCGCAAGAATTAATGAGTAAGCAGCAGTTTCAATTAATGGTGTTCCACCCATTGAAAACAGTTTCTCTTTCATCCAAGCATTACCACCTGTCAATGTTTCAGAAGAAAACATAACTCGTTGAGTCATTTTGTTCTGTTTACTCGTTGTCCAACTAGAATCGGCAATTTTAATCATTCCTAATGCATAATTGGCAAGGTCATATTTACCATAATCTTCACCTTTACCAAACATGTTTCTTTTGCCATTATCTTTCCATTTTTTACCATTAGTAGTAAATGTATATAATTCATATGGAATACCAACACGTTTCGCAAACATAATCAAAATAACAGACTGTTTTACGGTTTCATATAAACGACCCCACATAGAACTAGAGAAATCAACATACATCAATAATCCATGATTCTTAGCATCAGGAAATGACATGATTGACTTGAAAATATGATCGTCTAACTTATATTGCCACAATTTATCCACATCAATTGAACCACTTGTAGACTGTCTTGCCTTTCTTGATTCCATTGCAGATTTACGAAGTTCAAATTGTTGAACCATAGCATTTACTGCGGGTTTAACATCACGAATAAACTCTTTATATCTTACATTAATGAACTCATCATGATAAATTTGCATAGCGGGTTGATTATTCTTCATTTCTAAGAATTCAGTATAACTTCTCTCCACCTCTTCATCAGTATATAAAAACTCATTAACCAATTGTTCCTTTGTGAATTTAAGATATGAAGTACCACTACCCTCATTAATCATCTTATTTTCATTCTTTCTAAATGCATCATCAGTAACAGAATGATATGGATCTTCACCAGTAGTATCACCAGTATCAGAAAGTCCACCACCAGAAGAAGAAGAAACATTATCTTCTTCAACACTATTATCATCAGTAACATTAGCATCAGCATCAGTATCAGAAGAACCAGATTCTAATGAGTCATCACCATCTTCTGAAGATTCAGTATCACCAACATCAGAATTTAAACTTTCAGACAATCCAGAAGAATCTTCAGATTCTTCAGATTCTTCTGAATCACCAGAACCATCACTTGATTGTTGCTGCTGTTGCTGTTGTGGTTGCTGCTGTTCATCAAGAAACTCCATCAACTCACGTGAAACTCTAACTGTATCATCCCAAGTATCAATTTGAAATACTTTAGACATCATAACAGATTCTTTAAATGAAAACTTAATATCAATAGTTTTTGATAACTTAGCCTTCAAATTCAATCTATCAAGAAATCCCAAAGTATCAACATCAACATCTTTAATACCAAAGAAATTATCTGCAACTAAATGACGATATCCTTTTAGGAAATCATTAATTAATCCAGGATAAAATTCACGAACAAGACGTTCAATACGAACATCTTCAACAATATTTAAAATAGAATGTGGTATATCTTCAATATCAGGTAATAACTTATTTATACTTTCATCATGACTGAAAATACTAGGTGTATATAATGCATGACCAACCTCATGTCCAATGAACAGAGTGGCAGCATCTTTATATTCTTCTTTCAATAATGGCAATCTAAGAATACGATTAGTAGGGTCAAATGAAGCAGTTCTAAAATTACCCTCAATAACTTCTAAATCTTCTCTTGCCATTAATTTGGAAAGTAGTGAAGTGTTTAACATTTAATTTACCTCTTTATTAACTTATATAGAGAGTATATCATACTTTAACCGATATGTCAAGAACTATTTTATAAAAATTCATCCAATGTTGATACGTTACTCTTATAATTCATCAATAACAATTCCTTTCTTTTCTTTTGATTCTCCACATATGACGTTAACTGATTATTCATGGTGTATGTGAGATCCCATTCCTCTTGAGTCCATTCACTATACCATTCACGCAGAGTTGGATTGGAATTATATGTAATCATACACGTATTACCAGACTTTGATACCTTTTCATAGAATTCTCTATGATTAAATCCTTTATGCATCGAACCATCCTTTCCATATAAAGAATCCTTGATATCATATGGCGGATCCAGAAACAAAAATACATTCGGGTCATCATCAATTAATTCAGAATAATCTAGGTTCGTGATTTTCCAATTCTTGATAATCTTTCCGAATATTGTTAACGATTCTATTACCCTAAAGTTGAAACAATCTCTCATTGCCCATGTTGACATAGTACCAGATTCAGTTAAACCAGAGAAAGACATTCTATTCATAGCATACCATCTCCATCCAACCTCAAATGGGTCTGTCTGATCTCCTATCTCCGATTTCATTTCATTGAACAATTCACGACTCTTGTCCACATCATCTCCTACTGATTCCTTCTTTTTCTTTAAAATATTGACTAATTGTTCGGTATCACTCTGCAAAGTAATCCAGAAATAATATAGATTCTGATACTTATCATTTATATGAATGGGAATATTTGGGAATAAACGTGCAAATGCCAAGGAAGGAGACCCCCCACCACCGAAAGCATCTCGGTACTGGGTAATCTCCTTTATATTGGCTGGAAGTTTGGTATCATGAAACAAATACTTCATTGCCTTTGATTTACCACCTGGATACCTTAGTGGTGTTTTATAGTTGTTTAACGACCTCACTATTTGCTATTTACCTCTTCCAACATCCAATCTTCTAAAATAACAGACTGTTCCTTTGGTAATCCATCCTTCGTTTCAATTGGTGAAATATCTTGATGAAGAAACCCCTTAAACACTATAGGTAAATCAAAAACATACTCTTGACCCGTAGTTTTCTCATAAAACTCTTTAGCAAACAACAAAACATGTTTTTTAAAACTTTTTAACCACGCCATCCTTTGTCTTTTAAGAACGTCAGATGCCGGCGATGGGTCTTCTATAAACCCTCGGATTTCTATTGGAATATACACACCATCAACTTTAGATACCTTCTCATTAACAATTAATGCCATACAATCATGCAATAATGGTTTAAATGTGCCTTGGGGTTTAACATAACCACATTTTCCAGATTCCTGTTCATTAACAGATCCCTTATATGGCAACGTCTTTTCCTTACAGAAAGCGTTGGCTGAATCACTATCCCATGTTTTAAGTGTAACATGTCCGCTATCACATGCTCTATACTTTTTAAGTATCAAATTACGATGTTTTGTATCCTTACCAGGAGTCAATTTGATAATAAGATCTTTAATTGCGATTTGTTCTGGGTCTACCAACTTATCAGCAGTAATAGTGTTTTGCTCAACACACCTCTTAACAGAATTAACTGTATCTTTAATCCTGTTAATTTTCTTTGGATTGCCATTATTTGAATTGTGTTTTGCAATTTCTCTAAATAATGGAGTTCTATAAACTACCTTATCAAAAGGTAAACAATCCCACTGCGGAATCTTTGCCGCCTCGTAACGGTGAAACCCAGTAGTACCCTTATTACCATCACGTGAGTCTTCATATTGCAACGGTGGTTCACCATGATCCCAATTTTTAGCTAAAAAAGATTCCCCAATTTCTGATATATTTTCCTTAATATTTTCTTCAACCTTGTTTTGGTCATTGACATCAAACCTAACTTTGTTTAAGTTCATAACATGTCTTTTCAAAAATTGCACTCCCGGCTCTCCATACCATTTTTCCCCATTGGGACCTATGCCATAAATATATTCAGGTGGACACCTTTTTAATGAGTCTTTTAAATCAAAATTTAATTCTAACATTTTCTTTCCTTCTAATAAAGAGGTCTACTGACCAAATGATAAGGACATCACTGACATCCTTTTAATAAAAAGTATTATCTTTCACTGAAACTTTCACTGAAGATTAATACTAACTTTGTTCTTATTTTTTATAACTCATTGAGAAATAAGAAACTCAATTTAAATGGAGCGGACGGGTCGGAATCAAACCGCCTCTTTCTGTATGGTATACAGATATTCTATCATTAAATTACACCCGCAATATTATTTTAACTTAGTACTTATAATGATCATAACACATAATGTCGGAATTGTCAAGTTTTTAACACCGTCACATTTCCCTCAATAACCTTTACTGTGTTTTCTTGTCTCCACGTATATCTGTCATCAAATTTATGTCCACATTTTTTATAATCATCCCACTTCATACATAAAATATCCTCTGTCAATTTACCACCACCTTCACCTTCAATTATCGGTTGTATCATCATTCCCATACTTCACCTGTCATATTTTAATTTGTGTCTTCTTTACTAATGGATATACTATATCTGTATTACTAAAACTAGGAATCTTCTCCAACAATCTAGAAGTCCAAACTACTAAAATTATTAATGATAAAAATAAAGAAAGTATAATTATTAACTTATAATCACCCCACCCCATATCAGAATCAATATAATGTATTCGATTATTTTTCGTCCGTGTAATCATAAATACTCCTTTTTTTTATAAAGTTGTATTAGTATTTATACTATAATAACACATTGCGTCAGAATTGTCAAGGATTATTTAAGTTTTACACTTAGATGAGTGAACATCCACCGTTTCCTTCACACACGTTAATGATTCAATCGTAACTTCTCCTGGATATGGCCAAGTTTGTCTTGGTGGCAATTTCCCCACCTGACTCCCATTATCATACCACCGTTCACCATATGCCATTTGATTAACAGGGTCTACCGTATCAAGAAAAGTAACTACTGTGGGGAAATACCCACTTTCAATTAACTGCAAATGATATTCCCAAGTAACTGTACCATATGCAACTATTATAACGTTATCACCAACATCACATAATTTTGCTGCGGCACCATTCACTGAAATAGTAAAAGATCTTTCATCGGGGATTGCATATGTTGTGAATCTCTCACCATTATTAATATTATATATTTCAATTTGTTGATAAGGTAATATATTCGACTTCTCTAATATATCATTGGAAATACCACAAGAACCCTCATAATCAATATCACATTCTGTAATTGTTGCACCGTGTATTTTTGATTTTAATATCTGTATTTCCATAATTATCCAACCGACCGACTAACAAACGATTCCATACACGTTAATACACTCTCACTAAAATTCCTATGAGCATCACTTAACCCCTTTTGACCAAATTCACGCTTTAATCTATACCACATATCTTTAGGAGTAAGTTCTTCCATAGTATGAAGTTCTTTATTAAATTTAGAAGAATAGTTCTCGGTAACTGTTTTAAATTTAACTAAATCTGAATATAATCCATATTCTTTACCACGTCTTGGATCAAACGTAACATATCCAGACATATTCTTCCCAGATACATCAACCACACACTTACTAAATGACCTAGGCTCAATTGAATAATCTATAAGGTCTTGTTCATTCTCAAATAATTTATATACGGCATCTTCATACTTATCTTTGTTTTCAGAACACCCAACCAAAAATAATACCATAAATACCAACACAACTTTCTTCATATCACACTCCCATTTTGTTCAATCATAAAATCATAATATAATACATATTCAAACGAATAAGCATAATCTTCATCTAATTCTCTTAAATTTATATACTGATATACATGAACCATCTCATGCATAACCGTACTAATTATTGTACCCCTATCCATATCACGATCAATGTATATATCATATGAACTCCTATCATCTGGGTCGCATAATGCATATCCACGTAATGGTCCACCGGGTTCATTACTTAAATCATCAACATAAATTTTAATTTCAATATCATCTGGTATATCTAAACGATAACATACCCACTCAATGACTGCCTTAAATACAGACACATAATAATCATTAACGTCATCGTCATACGATACCACTTACACTCAACGTAAATCCACGCCAATTGCTTCAGATATATTATTATAACCATCACGTCTAAGTAATTCTACAAGTCCTATATTAATTTCAGCTGAAATTTGAGGTCCGTGAAATATCATACCAGTAATCAAATGTATTAATGTCGCACCACTTCTTATTTTCAAATAAGCATCTTCAGCAGTATCACACCCACCTATACCTATAACTATAAATTTATATTCATTATCTTTAACATGTTGTCCACATACCTTAATTATATGATTAGTCATAGGACGTAATATATGTCCACTTAAACCACCACGGTCATCTGGCATAACTCGTTTTTCTATCTTACCACCATGTATGACATATGTAACCTTATCATCATCGGGTATCAATTCACGTTTTACTGTAAGATTACAAGTCAAAATACCATTAATACCATACGTATGCATAACATCTATCATCTGACAGATTTCTTCATCTGTATGATCTGGACCAATCTTACAATATACAGGATATTCATTCAACCCCATCAATTCTCTTACACTCTTAACCTTTACTAACAATTCTGTTAAATTTTCCATATCAAAAAAGGGATTAGATACCCCCAAATTAGGACAACTAAGATTAATAGTAGTATAATCTCCATATGGAGACAATCGTTTAAATGAAGTTAATAAATCATCTATAACATCATCCTTATCAGATACACCGTTTGTTGCAGAAACTGATACACCACAAACACCATCGGCATGTTTCCAATCAGGGGCAACACGGTCTGCCACATGTAATGAACCAGAATTATTCAACCCATACCAAACATTAATAGATTGTGACTTAACCGCTCTCCATAATCTAACCGGTGGATTACCATCATGTGGTTCTTTTGAAAATGAACCAAGTTCAATACCAGAAAATCCTAAATCACGTATGACAGGTGGCAATACCCCATACTTATCAAATCCAGCAGAAATCAACAATGGATTACTATAATGAACACCATTTACACCTTGAGATAACATAGTATTATCATACCTATATAAATATCTCAATAACTTTTTACTATATGGGATACGTTGAACCCATCCTATAATATTTTTAACTACATCGTGTGCCGTTTCAGGACACAATTTAAACAATATAGGTCGTAATAACCACTTATAAACAATCCTTTGCATTCTATACTTCATAATATTCCTTTATAATTTATTTCCTGGATTATGCTCTGACGGCAATTCTTCATATTTCTCTTCTGGCATATGATTTCCACCACATCCACCCTCTATATGGTGGTTAGCGCCACAACCAAATTCACCAGTAAATGTATATTCGCCCAATCTTTGTGTCGTTATGTCCTTAACATTCTTAATATCATTCTTGAGTTTTGCTTCAATAGCAGACATATCTATTTCAGTTTGTTTTACATTATTTGTAACGTCAACTCCACGTTGAATATACTCTCCAACTAAAGAATTCCAATTAATATCATATGCACCATATACACCAACTAACGTACCTACCGTTAATAACACCTTATTTCGTTTTTTCATGACTAACCTCTTTTCAAATTATCAATATGATAAACCCCATTAGTTTTCTCAAATTCAATCAACACATTATTTTCATCAAGTATTCGTTTAATAACACCACCACTTCCACTATTACTATCCCAATCCTTAAATGCCAAACACGACATACCCACTTTAACTGCATGTGTATTAAAAAAATCAACTTCAAGCTTATCTTGAATCACTTGCAATTCTTCTTCACTTGGTTCTTTATCTTTACCAAATTTAAACATAATTATTCCTTAACATCTGTTATTATATCTATAAATACCATCATCAATTACTCTCTTAGCCTCTGAATTATCACCCCACCCATTAACTTTTGCCCACTTGTTTTCATCTAAATCCTTATAATGTTCAAAGAAATGATATATACTCTCCAACTGGTCAATCGGAACATCTATAATATCATACCAATCAGAATATACCTCATCATCAGGTACTGCCAATATTTTAGGATCGTCACCCGACTCATCTACCATATGGAGAACCCCAATGACATTACATAATATTTTGCAATTAGGTATTAATGGATATGGTGTTATTACCAAAACATCAACAGCATCATTATCACCACCTATTGTATTTGGCAGACAACCATAATTGCAAGGATAGTGCATTGGTGTGTGTAAAAATCTATCAAATCTAAGCACACCCGTTTTATGATCAACTTCATATTTAATATGTGAAGTTCCCATAGACATTTCAATCAATACGTCAATATTCATTTTTTTGTATATTCATTTAATACCTTTTCATTAATAATGCCCATTTTATACAATTCATGTAATGTAACATTTACAGCTAAATACCAACCATGTCTAAACCCTGCCCTGAATGAAACCCCAGCACATATTCCTAATAAAAATATCCATATTATATCTTCCATATCTATATTTAGGAGTCATGATATATTATAAGAATGTTATGTAACCATTCAACCTCATAATATTCTGCAAATTCGTGTATTCCAGAAGATAAAAAATACAAAGCAAATATCGGAAATACATATGATGAAGCTTTAAATATATATTTCGTATTAAAATTGTTAATACGTGTTCCAATATATACTAATATACCAATACCAATCAAAAATCCAAATAACATACCAATAACATCTGATAATACTGATGTATATAATGAGAAATAAAATAACACAACTTCTACACCTTCTCTCAATATAGTAAAAAACGATACTAAGACAAATGCCATGGAATTATTATATTGTAAATGTTCGTTAATATGTTTATTTGCATTAACACACCAAACAGAAATATATAATAACATCAACCCAGTTATAACCTGTACATAACCCTCAAATAACTCTAAATCAGAATGTTCAAATATATCAACAAATAAATAAGCAACCAAGATTGATGACAGTATACCTAAAAATGAACCCAAATATACATATCTCTTATGTTCATATTCCGTCAACTTTAATATTATCATCAAAAGTAATAATATCTCTATACCTTCTCTAACAATAATAAATAAAGAACTACTTAATGACGGTAAAAAATAATCCCCAAATTCCATAATATACTCCTAATGCGATTCATTCCCCAATGCCAATATTATATAATGAACAGCCTTTAGCAAATCATCTCTATTAGACCCATTCTTCTTACCATACCTCATTAAATATTTCAATGAATTATCAATACACGTATTAGTCATAGTTCCCCTAGCACGATATATATCAAGTACTTGTATATCATTATTATCATTAGTATAATGTGACACATAAGTAGATCCAATATAATCTCTTATCTCTGATAAAACTCTAGTTTCATCATATCCTTCAGAATATGGCAATTCCATTGTTTCACTTTCTCTCATGGCAATGCCCCATTTAATACCCATTTAGAAGTAGGATGTCGTTTCTTTGTATATGACCCATGCCCACTTTGTTTACCAAATGATTTCCCACGGGCATTCTTTTGATCACTTCTAAATGGTTTAGCTCTTTTACTCATAAAACTCTCCTTTTAATATTTAACACCATTATAACAGATTTTTAACCAAATGTCAAGTCATATTTTAATTTAAACTGACATTTATAATATACCCAATACCTATTAATATTGCATTTGCACAAATAAAAATAGCAAATAATAACCCTAAAAATTTAAATTTCTCTTTCATGATACTAACGCCTTTAATGATTCACCATTACGAAATCTTCGTATCGTCTCCGATACCAAGTCCTTTACACTTATTACCTTTATCTTTGATGTCAACTCAGAAGTATGTTCTATGGAATCTGTAATATACAAAGTCCCGATATCAGACTGTTCTATTCGTTCAATAGACTTTCCAGAAAAAACACCATGAACTGCAACACAATCAACCCTCACCGATCCAGACAACTTTAATGCCTCTGCAGCACCAACCAATGTTCCCCCACCATCAATCATATCATCTACTATAACACATTTTTTACCTTCAACATCACCAATAACATTCATAACTTCAGACATACCCGGCTCTGGTCGACGTTTATCAATAATTGCGATTGGTAAATTTAATTCCTTTGCAAAATACCTTGCACGACCAGAACCACCCACATCAGCAGCAACCACAACATCCCAATAAGAAGGAACAATTGCGGCAACAATAGAATCCCTCATAGTTTTTAAAGCTGATATATGTTCACAAACAACATTGTTATTAAAAAATGCTTGTGTTTGTAAAGAATGTAAATCCATACAGATTACTGAATTTATACCAGAATAACAGAGCATATTAGCAAACACCTTACCAGATATAGGACTTCTATTAGTACGTCTATCTTGTCTAGCATATGCATAATATGGGAATATAACATTAATAACAGATGGATTTGAACGTCTAACTGCATCAATAAGTAACATCAATTCCATTATATCATTGTTTCTATTAGAACCTACCCCAGATTTAAATCCAGCTATAATAAAAACTTCCTCTAACCGAATGTTCTCCTTAATCTCTACATAAATCTCTGAATCAGGAAAATCTCTAATTTTCACCTTGGTCAATCTCATACCAAGATTCTCAGCAACTTGTTTGGCCAACTTTGTATTAGACCGTGTTGAAATTATTATAGATTTTTTCATAAATTATCTTTACATAATGTTTCAATTATATTTTTCATTGCAATAGATTGATCATCTGGGGCAATCTCTATATTTAATACATAAGATTGTGACACATCATCTAATGCAGTTTCTAATGCATTCCTGAATTGAGAAGAATCTGATATATACATCCCAACACCACCATCCATTAAATCTGTTATTTTATCATATCTCCAATTATGAATATCATTGAACTCACCTTCCATAATTGCCTTTTCAGTAGAATATCCCCTATTATTAAGTATAAGAATAACAGTATTCAACTCATTACGAATGTGGGATGAAAATTCAGAACCCGTCATTTGAAAGGCACCATCACCAACAATGACTATTGGTCTTTTATGTGGTTTTGCATACTTAACACCAACTGCGGCAGGAACCGAAAATGACATAGATGTATAATATGCCATACATAAAAATTGTCCTTTCCTCATAGGAACATCAATAATACCAAATAACGATTCACCTATATCTGATATTACTATATGATCCTCACTTATCAATTCACCTATAGTATCAAATACATATTCCAATTTAGTAGGATTCGTCATGTCATGTGACTTAAATGACAATTTACTGGTATCTACAATATTAGTCCATCTACTTATAGAATTATCAGATTGAATCTCAGAATCATCTAAATATACCAAAAATGAACGAACCAATTCATAAAAATCCTCAGTTGTGGATTTTAATGTTTTAATATGTTTATTTTGAAACATGATACCATCATCCATATTAATAGAAATATCAGCAACAAAATCAAATGATTCAATATCCGTATTAACCATACCAATAGTAACAATACAGTCTGATTTTTTTATCTCATCAATAACTGACGAATCAGAAAATAAACCAGAAACACACCCAATAGAATTTCGACTGAACTCTGAAATGGTGGATTTACCAAGCAAAGTTGTAAATATTGGAATATTAAACTTCTTTGCAAAATTAAGAATATGATCTTCTAATGAATTACGAAATACCTCATGACCAATAATTAAAACCCTATTACTTGCAGATTTAAATTTATTCAAATTATCATATGGTAAATTTATAGATTTGCATTCTTTAGAAAATGGAGTATCCTTAACAATGACATTATTAGAATCCTTCACATATGCTGGAAAGATTTTTGATGGTACATCATCCCCATATACTGTTTGAAATTTCTTCAAATATTCATCAACTGAACGTACTATATCTTTATTTGAAAATTCAATATAAATTGGTCTAGAATGTTTTCGCATTTTATTCAATGCCAAATGAATCATAGACATATTAAAAAACATATCTTCAGAATCTAACGAATAAGTATTAGTGGTTATATTCTTGAATATATCCCTTTGTGTATTTGCATTATTGATTGTGTGATGTCTATTTGGATTTACCAATAAATCATCAGATGATGGTTTACCAACAAGAATAACAACTGGTGACCTTTCCGCATAGGCACCAGCAACCGAATTCATAATATTCATAGCACCAACTGAATACGTGACACATACCACACCACAACCACGTAATCTACCATATGCATCTGCGGCATATCCAGCAGAATCTTCTCTACTCACTCCAACATATTCCATATCAGAATGTTCTTCAATTTCACGCATAAAATTTAACGTGTAATCTCCTGGTATACCAAATATATGACCTGCACCATATAACTTTAATTGTTCTATTAAAAAATGTCCTAAATTCATACAACCACCTTTATTTAAAAGTATTACATAATATCTAACATCTCTATAGTTCTTCTGGATTACCCCTTGTCGATTCTAAATGTTCAGCCCACGCACAACAGTCATGATACCCTGATGATGAATGATCATTAAAAGAATCTATTTCAAATTGCAATAATCCACCACACATACCCCATATATATTGTCCAATCAAATACATTCTAGAATATCCAGAAACAACCCTACCATTACAATCAAAATATTTTAATAATCCAATATGTCTGAATCCAACAAGTTCTAATGGGTGTCGTGTAACTATATCACAATTATTTTTAAATCTATAAAATGTTGGAGTAAACGAAGATGCAAAATCAGAATCACCCACTCTAGGCGACCCAAAAGTATATCCTATAGAATCTTTTCCACCAAATCGTGATGAGGCTAAAGTACATAAAGCAGCTCCCAAACTATGACCTGTAAAATATACATTCCTGTGTTTATCTCCGACTATTGAATAATCTACATAATGTTGAAACAAATCATCATATATCAAGTCTAATGCACCCTTAAACCCCCTATGAACACTACCAATACTGTCTGATTCAACCTTTCTAAATTTTATATCTGCCTCAATATCTGACAATTGTGTCGGTTCCGTCCCCCGAAATACATATATAATATCTTCATCATCCCATAATCCATAACATTGAGTAGACCCATTATTAAAAAACTTAATATCATATTTCTCTGAATATATTTCTGAGAAATCTGCAACATCCAAATAAGCATTCATAGACAATCCAGAAAAAAACGTTGCATTTTTATAACTAAATTCCCTATTTAACATATCAATCTCCAGAACAATTAACTTTTATTGAATTTGGCGCCACAGCCTCACTTACTTGTTCACGAAGGGCAACTCTGCCCATATCACTAATAGAACAATATTGTTCTACTGTATGATATGCCGCCAATTTTACTGTATCCATCTTAGAACAACCATACAACATGATAATAATTGACATTATCAAACTCAACTTAACTAACCTTTTCATATTACTCTCCTATTATAATTTTACCTTCTAATGTTTGTGAAGCCGATATTCTTATTGGGGTCATATTAGAACACCCAATAGACGAAATAATAATTAATAATATCAAATTCACTTTAACTAACTTTTTCATATACCACCCCGCACATATATCTTCTGGTTAGAATAATTCCGTCAAATTGGCGGAATTATTCATAATAAATATATTAATTGAAATTATATCGGTACTCTACCGCTACATTTTCAAGATGTTGATCATTCCCTTCAAATAAATCCCAAGGTCCAGACATTTGTTGTCTATTATACATCATGGTAACTTCATGTGATTTTGAACCAACATAAGCAGTAGTGAATAATCGTAGACCATTAGTATCTTGATCACCACTCCAAAAATTATCTAAGTTATCCATATCTTGAGTCCAACGAAAACCAGCATCCTTCATTTTCATTGAAAATGAATCTGCAACAGCCACCGTTGTTGTAAATGCAAATAATACAGTTAATAAAATTAATACCTTCTTCATATTTTTTTCCTCTTTGTTGTAAAAATGAAACATAATGTGGGTATTTTCCAACACCCACATTATATATATAAGAGGATTTCTGTTGCCAAGTATCCCCAAACTCCGCATACTTATATACTAAGCTGCAACCGCAAAATTATCATCTGCATTTATTTTTTTGATTTTTACATCTTTCTTGATGAATAGTCCATATACAATATAGTACATTGTCGAATCTGTTCTCCCCCACAAAAATTGTCTAGTCACAACCCAAAAGTCCTGCAGAACTTCATGAACGCCACTTGCGGCTAAGGATACCCGGGAGTTTGTTGTCCCGTGTTCACATACGTCCATATATACATTGTAGAACCCATCATCGCTGGTTTGGTGCTAAGTTAAATGAACCCGTTGGCTCTGGGGGAATTCCCCCTCACCATCTTTCGTACGCTCCATCTATTCTACTAAGTATACCGTGTGTCACACATTCCGTATATATGCATTATACATCTACACTAGACAATTTATGTGGAAGAGGTGGGAATCGCACCCACGTCCAACATACATAAAATATACTTCAAACTATTATGCTTTTAACTTTAAATCTTCCTCCGTTACAATATCTTCATACCCATCATACTCACGAACATAAAACTTTAACCCCTCTGTAACATATGACAATCTCATATTATCAAACTCATATAAATTATGAGTTGGTTCTGACATCTCCATCACCTGTTTATGAAATGATTTCTCATCCCCATGCAAAAATTCATAAATTAATTCAGCATCCATTCTAAGTGATTGGGGTTTAATGGAAAATCCACTACCCCAACCAGCATGTATAAGAACTCCTACTTTACCATCTGCACTATAATATTTGCCCATCTAAATTCTCCACTAATTGTGCATCTTGAGAATGATATTGTTTAGTGATTTCTTTATCTGTTTCATCTGAATAATGTAATGGACCACCTCTAAATGGAGCAAATCCAGTACCAAAAATAATACCAGAATCTATAAGATCAGCAGACTCTACAATACCATCATACAAACATAATTTACACTCTCTAATAATTTTTTCAATTAACCTTGTCGTTATCTCTATTTTAGGATCCGCATAAACCGCATCCACGGGTTTACCTTTGTCATATATGTAAAACCCACTACCAGATTTAATACCCAATTTACCCTTGTCTACTAACTTCTTTAATCTTTTTGGAACAGTAATTCCAAGATCCTCACTTATTATATCCGTAACAAAATAACAAACATCAAGTCCTACAGTATCTGCCAATAATAATGGACCCATTGGCATACCAAAATCAGTAAAAGAATTGTCAATTTCTTCTTTACTATATCCCTCATCCAACATATTAATAGCCTCAATAAGTGTAGGCATTAACACACGATTAACTAAAAATCCTGGACTCGATTTGACTTTTAATGGTAACTTATCAATATGTCTACAAAATGACATAGACTTCTCTATAACATCCTCTGATGTAATATCTGAATATACCACTTCAACCAAAGGCATTTTTGCAACTGGATTAAAGAAGTGTATACCAACTAATCTCTCAGGATTTTTCATTTCACTTGATAATACTTCCAACTTGATAGAAGATGTATTAGTGCCCAATATAGCAGTACGTTTCATTTCAGATTCTAATTCACTATATAATTGACGTTTAATATCCGCATTTTCAACAATAGCTTCAATGACTATATCTGCGGAAGATATACCATATCCATTTTTATCAGGAATCAACCTATCATACACGTCATTGATTAAATAATCCTTTCCAGAAAATCTTTTTACATAAAATTTATACGATCTTTTCATTGCGGCAGCTATGGTGTTATCATCAATATCTTGTAAAGTCACCTTATATCCCCTTAGAGCCGCCCACATTGCAATGTCTCCACCCATTACACCAGCACCTATAACGTGGACATGTTTAAGATCTAACTTAGATTTATCACCAGAAGATTTAAGTAAATCCTGTAACATAAACACTCGTAATAAATTCTTTGCAGTATCTGTCATTGCTAACTTAGAAACCGACTCCGCCTCTGCATTCATAAAATGATGCTCATCATATCCATATTTTTCCCATATATCAACTAAAGCATATGGAGCAGGATAATGTTGTTTATTTGCCTCTTTCCTTAAATTTCTACGTATCTGCATTGATAATAACTTTCTACCAATACCAGAATTCAATACAGAATCTAATTTATCTGGTCGTCTAACGGGAGGACACTTTGCAAGTACATCTTCCGCAGATTTAACTAATAAACGTTCAGGAACTGCATAATCAACTAATCCCATCTTTTTTGCCTGATATACTGATAAAGTACGTCCACTTAACATCATACCCATAGCCTTAATAACACCAAGAACTCTAATAGACCTAACAGAACCACCAAATCCAGGATGTATCCCCAACTTAACTTCAGGAAATCCGACTCGGATATTAGGAGAATCTAATATAATTCTATAATCACATGATAATGCAAGTTCCAATCCACCACCAAGACACAATCCATTAATTAATGCCAATGTAGGAAATTCCATATCATCAATTAACCACATCACTTCTTGTCCTTTAGTAATGGCTTCATAAGCATCATCATACTCATGGAAATCCTTAAATTCTGTAACATCAGCACCAGCAATAAACCCAGTTGATTTATCAGAACAAATAACCATACCATCAGGATTATCAGATTTAACCTCTAATAATACATCTTTTAATTCCGTTAATACTTCACCAGATAATACATTCATACTACCATAAGAATAATCAAAATGTACCCATGCTATATTGTTAGAATATTTTAATTTAAAATGTTTATAATTCATAATTTATCTCTTTAAATTTTCAACTAATATTGCACCACCTTGTCCATGTCCAATACATAAAGATGCAACCCCATAATGTCCACCACTTGATTCTAACGTCTTAATTAAATGATATACTATCCGTGTTCCAGAAGCACCTACAGGATGTCCTATACTAATAGAACCACCATGAACATTTAATTTTTCATCAGGTATTAACCCAAATGGTTCATTCAATCCAAACTCAGATAAACAATAATCTGCATCATTCATTGCCCTTGTACAACCAATAACTTGTGATGCAAAAGCTTCATTTAATTCCCAACTATCAATATCATCACATCGTAACCCATTTCTCATAACAAGAGGAACTATTGACTGAACTGGTCCCAATCCCATCTCTGATGGATCTACTCCAGCCCACTTAGTATCAATAATTTTTGCAATAGCTTTATCACGTAACCCATACTTATCCAAGGCATCCTCACTTGCCAACAAAACAAATGAAGCACCATCCGTAATAGGTGAAGAATTACCCGCAGTCACATTACCAAATATTTTATCAAAAACTGGTCTTAATTTCCCTAATTTTTCAATAGTGTTCTTGGATCTAACAGATTCATCTTTATTGTAAAAATTCCCATCAGTATCATATATAGTAACAATCTCATCCTCTAATACATTAGTATTTTGTGAGATAGACGCTTTCATATGACTATCTAATGAATAAGCATCCATATCATTTCTAGATATATTAAACTTATATGCCAAATTCTCGGCAGTCTGTCCCATTGATAAATTAATAGTTGGATCTTTTAATGCACGTAATAAACTAATCACTGGAACTAATAACTTAGGTCTAAACTTAAGTAACACAGACAACTTCTTAGAAAATGTCTTAGCTAATGTAAATTCAGACAACCACATAGTCATATCATCATTAAATAATAATGGTGCCCTACTCATAGTTTCCGTACCACCAGCAATAATCAAATCAGACTGTCCACAAGATATACTCCTATATGCCGAATCAATTGACTGCAAACCAGAAGCACAATTTCGTTGTACCGTATATGCCGGTATATTAACATTAAGTCCTAATCGTAATGCTAACAATTTTGCAATATTACACTCATCGGCGTTGGGGTTCATGCAACCAACAACCAATTCATCCACATCATCATTACCAATATCATTACGAATCAACATAGGTCTAACCACCTGAATAGCCAAATCCAATGCCTTAAACTTTCCAGGACTTCCTTTAGCCTTTAAAAAAGGTGTCCTACTACCATCTACAATATATACATCATTTAACTTATATTTCATAACTACTATCCCCCTTCTTCAAGGTCTTCCTTTAATTTCATAAATTTCTTACGTTCCAATAATAACATATAACACCTACCACAATGCCACGTGCTATCATCTTTTAATAATTTTTTAACCAAATCTAACTTCAATTCACAATAACTAATATCATTACATAAGCATATTATATTCCTATGCCCTATCATGTCCAATCATGGTATGTTGTCCTTAACCGAAATGAGTCCTGTTGCAATAATTATCCATATCGGTATTAATACAAATAAAATACCTAACAATATTTTATTTGTAATATCTTCAGCCTTCACCGACATATTCATAACATTACATAAAATCACAAATGACAATATACATAACCAAACTATTTCAAACCATCCCATTTTAAACTCCTATTCAAACTTTGACAAAGACCGTAATATCTTTTCATGTTTAGAATTAATATTTTTAGGAATTTGCAAATCAATACTACATATTAAATCTCCAACACGACCATTACCTCGACGTATACCTTTACCAGTTATTCTTAATAACTTACCAACAACACTCCCACGTGATATTCTAACTTTAAGAGTGGTATTATCTAATAAAGTTAACTGAACCTCACCACCCAAACACAAAGTGGAATATCCAACCTCTAACTTACGAATCAAATTAAAAGCATCTCGTTGATATATGTCATGTGGTAATATTTTAACTGATATATATAAATCACCGACAACACCATTATCTTTGTTAGTAAATCCACGTCCTTGATATCTTAACCTCTCACCACTGGTTATTCCAGAAGGTATAGTTAATTTAAAATTTTCCTGTTTTTTTGTATAACCTTCCCCATTACACACTTTACAAGGTTTTATTATAACCTTACCACGACCACTACAATAACCACACTCAGAAGCAACCCTTTGTCCAAACAGATTAGAATGATATAACATACCATTACCACCACAAGAACGACAATCAATCTCATCTTTAGGAGATAATATACCACTACCCCTACATGGTGTACATCTATATTCCTTTGGTATCTTTATTTCTAAATCATCACCATATACTGATTGTTGTAAAGTTAAAGAAACCGTATATTCAACATCACGACCCCTATGGTTTTGTCTTGGTCGACTTTGTTGTTGTCCAAACCCACCGAATATATCTGAAAATGGATCAAATCCACGTCCACCCTGTCTTTGTGTATCATGTCCAAATGTATCATACTGTCTGCGTTTTTCAGAATCAGACAAAATTTCATACGCCTCAGTAACATCTTTAAACTTAGATTCACAAACAGTATCACCCTGGTTTTTATCAGGGTGATATTTCATTGCCAACTTACGATAACTTTTCTTTATATCACCAGAAGATGCATTCTTCTTCACACTCAATACATCATAATAATCACGTTTAGACATCAAATCACCGAATTATTTAGTTTCTGTTTTTTCTTCTGGTGTCGGTTCCACAATCTCAGCATCTACAACTTCTGCCTCTTCGGGAACGACACCATCAACGACTTCTGCTTCAGGTTCCGGAACTGGCTTTTGTAAAGTTGCAGATAACTCAGCCAACGATTGCACTTTAGTATTAATATCATCTAAATCTTCACCAGACATAGATTCTTTCAATTCAGAAACACTATTTACGATCTTCTCACGTTCTTCATCTGGTACTATAATTTCTTCGTCTGCTAATTTCTTCTCAACATCATTAATAAATCCTTCCGCCATATTTCTTGCACCAACCAACGCAGTATACTTATCATCTGCATCTTTATGTTCTTCACCCTCTTTAATCATACGTTCTACATCTTCATCAGATAACCCCGATGAAGATTTAATTTCAATTGATTGTTCCTTACCAGTGTTTTTATCCTTGGCAGAAACATGCATAATACCATTAGCATCAATATTAAATTCAACTTCAATTTGTGGTGTTCCGCGTGGTCCTGGTTGAATTTCTGTTAAATCAAATCTACCTAAAGAATTATTACCAGAAGCAACTGAACGTTCACCTTGAAGAACATGAATAGTTACAGCTGATTGATTATCCTCTGCCGTCGAAAATACTTCACTTTTTTTCGTTGGAATGGTGGTATTCTTTTCAATTAATGTGGTCATAACACCACCCATCGTTTCAATACCTAATGACAATGGAGTAACATCAAGCAATAACACATTGTCAATACCACCAGATAACACACCACCCTGTGTAGCAGCACCAAGAGCAACTGACTCATCAGGATTTACATCCTTTCTCGGTTCAATTCCAAAAATAGATTTTACCATTTCTTGAACTTTAGGCATTCTAGTTTGCCCACCAACTAAAATAACATCATCGACCTTAGTAATGTCTGCATCCTTTAACGCAGTAACACATGGGTTTTTTGTACGTTCAATTAATTCAGATACCATCTTCTCCAATTTAGAACGTGAAATCTTAACATTTAAATGTTTAGGACCAGTAGAATCCGCAGTAATATATGGTAAATTTACTTCAGTTTCTTGAGTCGATGACAACTCAATTTTACACTTTTCTGCCGCTTCTTTTAATCGTTGTAATGCAATAGGATCATTATGAAGATCTACACCATTTTCTTTTTTAAATTCATCACAGAGATAATCAATAAGTCGTAAATCGAAATCCTCACCACCTAAAAATGTATCACCATTAGTAGACAATACTTCAAAGGAATATTCCCCATCCACATTCGACATCTCAATAATAGAAACATCAAAAGTACCACCACCAAGATCATAAACAGCAACTACCTTATCATCTTTAATATCACCCTTATCTAAACCATAAGATAGAGCCGCAGCAGTAGGTTCATTGATAATTCGCATAACATCTAGTCCTGCAATCTTACCAGCATCCTTTGTTGCCTGTCTTTGTGAATCATTAAAATAAGCAGGAACAGTAATAACCGCCTGTGTTACTTCAGAACCCAAATATGACTCCGCATCTTTTTTTAATTTCATTAAAATTTTTGATGAAATTTCTGGGGGAGATAATAACTCACCACCAGATTTTACCCACGCATCACCATTATCCGCCTCTACAATGTCATAAGGCACCATAGATATGTCCTTTTGAACTGCATCATCTTTAAACTTTCTGCCAATTAATCTCTTAACCGCAAACAATGTATCTTTTGGATTAGTCACCGATTGTCTCTTAGCCGACTGTCCTACTAATATTTCCGAATCCGAATGTGAAACTATAGATGGTGTCGTCCTAGAACCTTCACCATTTTCAATTACTACTGCCTTACCATTCTCTAATACAGCTACACATGAATTAGTAGTACCCAAATCAATACCAATAATATTACCCATTTTTACTTCTCCTTTCTCAATTTTAAATTAAACCGCTTTTCTTTCTTGCATTATTAATAATCTCTGTATTCTTTACAGTTTTCGCGTCCCTACCACCCAACTTCTCAGCAAGTGGGGTATAAGGATTATTCTCTGCAACTTTAGAAAGTACCTCTTTAAACCCCTCACTGACTTTCATATCACCCCTACCAGATATTATCTTAGGAGCACCAATTATTTGTTTTATATTAGAGTTATCTGATAAAAATACATCCTTTTCAGATATACTAATAAACTTATCGAATACTTCGTCCGTATCATTATTTTTAAATGTATATATAGGCATCTATTTTCTTACCATTATTCTTAATTCTAAATTATCACTTTCTTTACAGAAAGTCTGTTCGAAATTAGATTCCATTTCTTCCATATAATCCCTCTCTATATATAAATTACTATTTATTTTTTTATCTAATACTGTCGCAATATAAAACATATTAATATATTTCCAATATGTCATATATGTATAATACCCACCAATAATATGTACATTCATATGTGAATGATCGGACAACCACGACAATGAATCAGATATATTAATCTTAAATGATTTCTCATCATATGTTATTTCATTATTAGTCACAACATACTTCATATAATCTTCTGGTAATATACTAAATAATTGCTTATATGTATTATGCCCCATCAACAATATACCATTTCTCATTCTCATAGTACGGTCAAACCACGCCTGTGTCTTTTTAGAATACACAACAAGATTACAACCATTATCATCAATGCCATAATCTTCACTCAATATTATACTTGCACTTACTGTCCTTTTTGTATTAATCATATTCAATCTAATAAATTTGGAAACACCTCGTCTACTAATCTTCTAGTTAACCACTTAACCTTCATTTTTTTATTTATAATTTTGACAACGATCTCAGACTCTTTATGATGTAAACTCTCCAAGAATTGAATAAATCTATGTTCACTCCTATAATTAACGAAATAAGATTCATCTAAAAATACTTCAAATTCTGATAACCTTTTATGCAAATTACTTAGAGTATATCCCTCCGGAGAATCATCAGGAGTATACTTAGGCACTTTATCTAATGCAAAATGAAAATCATCAAACATCAATTTTAATGTTTTTAATAATAACTTACTATTATTTTGCAATAACACATGTTTTCTTTCTTTTGTATTCTTTGCCTCATCAAACTCAAAAAATACTTCGTGTATATGTTTCATTTATATCCTCTTTAAAATTATCTAATTGCATAAAAAACATCATCATTCTACGTGCTTGAAAATATTCCATCATAGTACGATTGTTACCATTTGGAGATTTAACGAAAGAATCCAATATATTATTAACAATTTCATCTGGTATACATGAAAAATCTATAAGTTGTTTGTTTCTATCATATCTTCTAATCATATCCTCATTACAAAATTCTGAAGGGTTCTTCGATATATCCATCATATCAATTATACTTTTTTTACGTAAAGATGTCTGCCGTTTACCAGTTGCGAATACATCATCATCTGATAATATATTTGGAATTCCATCTGATCTATCACCCCTTATAATATGTTCTCTTAAAAACTTTAATGGGTTATCAGTAACTAAAAACTTACCAGCACTTTGACTATATTGAAACACGCCATCATAAATTTGTAATTGTTTAAAATCTTTATCAGAAGATAATATCAATACCTTTTCAAGATGATGATACTCTTTAGTCAAAATTGCAATAATGTCATCTGCCTCAGTTTTATCAATCTCTAACACTCTATATGGAAAATAATCAACCAAATCCTTCTTTATGGAAGACATGCCATCAAATACAAATTTCCAATCAAATTTAGAAGTCTCTCTATCTTTCTTCCTAGAATGTTTATAATACGGAAATATATCCTTTCGCCAAAAATGTTTATTATCACAACATATAACAATATTACCATATTTTTTAGAATATTTCTTTTTAACAGATAATACATATTCTAAAAATAAATTCATAACCGCAGAATATTCAACTATATCATCTGGTTCCTCTCTTAACGTATTGTTCAATTCCCTAATAGATAAACTTATTATAATTTGATTAAAATCTATTAATATCATATATCACCAATTTATTCACCAAAATCTAAACTAAGGTATTCCGTCACGTCAACATTAGTTCCGCACATACTACAGTATTTAACACCATTATCATCGTCATCCATCAACACCACCACATATTCAGATTCACAATTATCACATTTTATTTGTATATCCATATACCTATCCCTCTCTTAATAATCAGAACACATCTTCATCCCTTTGAAATTTCTTACTTACTTTTTTATCCTTAAAAGTATTTCTGTATTCTATTTGTTCCCATCTAATTTTACCATACATAGAAATAAAACTCTCTTTATCCATTTCTAACCAATCGTTCTCAGACTCAAAATCTATATCATGTAAATTCATTTTAGACATAATACTACACCTACTCTCCTAACTCATTTTTTTAACAATTCTTCTATATGATCAACTACAGAAGTACTCCTTGCAGCCAACCAAACATTAATATACTTATATCCATATTTTTTACCAAATTCAATCATACTCATAGTTTCAACATCATCACTCATACTCATACTCCAATAACCCTATTAGCCTCTTCTATCATATCATCCGCCTCTTTTGAATATGTATAAAATTCATATTCATGTCTATCCCAATCTTCAATACAATATTTCTTGACAAAATCTTCTTTTGTCATATCATACCACTCTTCCGACTGTCCTGCATAATTATATAAATACTTAAATTCAATAACATTCTCTGGTCGAAATGATCTCCAACCCTGTGAGTTAACATCCCACACAGAAATAACTAATTCAGATACATTACCATTACCCTTTGGTAAAAACGATTCAGGAACAAAAATCATATCTAATGTGCATGACATAACACGTAAATCACCATTAACTTTATTAAAAGTTACTTCACACACACCATCTTTTAAAGAGTTAACCATTCCGCTCTTACTTCTAATATCATTCATAATCAACCACCCTCATATAACGCAGCACCAGTAATCATTGATAAAAACCCAACAAACGAATATGAAATCATAGAACCAATATCATACGTCGCAGAATCAACAACCCCTAGAATAACAAAAAAACCCAAAACACTCAATAAAACACATAAAAAATTATACATATATCCTCATATTAAACTAATTAAAAAACAAAACCAAACTATATTAATACATATCAATTCAATTAATATATCTATTATAAAATCATAAATTCTTTTTGGCAATATAGTCATGACTATAATCTATCTCAGTATGTGTATCTCTATCATGATCGTGAACACTCGCATAATCACCATTTACAATCGGTATAACAAATACTATCCATAAAAAACCAACTACTATGCACAACATAGTAACTATAATTTTCTGTATAGTTAACTTATCCATGGCAGATTACCCCACTAATATACGATTCTGCACTTCCTCTATCTCAACATCAGTAAATACCTTATTACCAACTAAAGCTGGAAACAGTAATAACATTATAATTAAACCAAACATCAATCCCAATAAAACCAATCTTCTTATTAAAATACTCATTTTAATACTCCATTAAATTTAAAAAAACCATCTATAAATAGCTACAATGTCAATAACAAAATAAACAACATTCATCCACATTAAAGAATATTCATGAATCCTATACCCATAAATACACCAAAGAATTGAAGAAACTCCAAATAATATAAAGGAATATGGACTAATAGTTATATTCAATGCCAATAATATTGCGGCAACAACTCCAAAAATGGTTCCCCAATCGGCAATATTAAGTTTCATAACACATTATATCATAAAGTCATCTAATTGTCAAGTGGTTTTTAACCTTTCCCATAAAATAGTTACTAAAGCTCTATGACTTTTACGTCTATCCAATTCTATATTTAAAAATTCTCTACCAAAAGTTTCTAATTGCAATTTATTCATTTTTAAAAGATCCTCATGTGTTACTGATTTTGGATCACCATTTAAATAAGAAAAATCACAATCATCTATTATAACATCCTCTGGTTTCTTAATGACCCCAGCCGGATCTTGTACTGAAGACAAAAACATATCTTTAATCCACTCAAATATCATATCATCACCTCAAAAACTATTATTATACTTATATATAGTATCTTTAAGATCCGTCGTCCAATTATCTCGATGTTCTTTAAATACTTGTGGTTCGTGTCCATCAACTGCAATAATAATTACTAATTCTACTATTGGTATATTAGTACGTTCTTCCCACATTATTGCATAAGCAGCACATTGCATAAAATATGACGATATCCATTCTTTCTTTTTCAATTTCTTTGATGTTTTAAAATCTATAATACTTAACTTTCCATCAAATTCAGCAACACAATCTACTCTACCAGCCAACTTCAAATGATTAGAATATAATGCACACTCTTGTTCATATATACTACCAATACGATCAAGAGTAGATTTCACCGAAGATAATGATGATATTATATTAGGAAAATATCCTTTCGTATAATCAACATCATTATCAAGATACTTCTCTATTATTTCATGTACTTGTGTTCCACGATAAGACGCAGCATAAGAAATCTTATTAGCCGCTTCAATACCAACACGTCTTTTCCATTTATCAATGAATTCCTTTGATAATATAGATAAGACAGTTGTAACAGACGGATATTCAATACCATCTGGTGTCACATATTTCCTAGAACCATCAGATGACGTGACAGATTCCAAATCATCATAATCCTTAAAATTAATCGGACAATGTTCAAACACTAATTAACTCCCGTCGAACCAAATCCACCAGATCCCCTACTAAAAGAACCATCACCAGTACTTGGTAATTCATGCAAATCACTACATACAACTATATCAGGACTTTCATGTGGTATAAACATAATCTGAGCAATCCTATCTCCATCATTTACTCTAAATTTATCTGAACCATGATTCTGCAATACAACACCAACAACACCACGATAATCAGAATCTATCACACCAGCTAATACATCAATCCCATGTCTTAATGCCAACCCAGACCTTGGTTTAATTATACCTACAAATCCTTGACGTATACCAAACACCACACCAGTAGATATCAATAAACGTTCTCCTGGATATATATATGACGTTCTATGTTTTATACCAGTAGGATTAGATTCATATGTAATTGTTTCATCTACAGATGCATATAAGTCATACCCAGCAGAATAATTAGTACCCCTAGTTGGTTTTTTAGCAGTCTCATTCATTAATATAACTTTCACACCTAATAGAGAATTTTCATCATATATCATTCTCCACCCCCTATTTGATATTCATATTTTAATACATTCCAAGGCAACTTATCATAAGATGACATACCTTCATCTGTTGGTTTCGGTATGTTAACCCAAATCATATCAGTACCCCTATATCTAACTCTAATACGTTTATTAGATTTCCAATCATAATTCAACTGTAATACACTTTTACTCATAATCTCTCACCACCTTCTTCATAGTTAATGCTTCCCACGAAATAGGATACAACGCCCCTAATATTCTATTCCACTCATCAGCAAGTTCACGTATCTCCAATTGAGCCGTAGAACTTTTTCTTAAATTATATGCTCTTGCCCAAGCATATAAAGATCCTGTTACAAAATATTCAGTCATCATAGACTGTGGTAGAACCATACGAGCCTGTTCTGGACACACACCCGACTCAATCATCTCCGTATATAATCTAGTTGATTGAGTAATATGACTCATATATGCGTCTTCTAATAATGGAGAAGTTAGTCCATTCATGAATGGTTCTTTGAAATGAGTTATAAAATCCGTATCAGAAGAACCCTGTTTAACCTTCTCTGGGCGTGTTCTCCACCCATTAGTTTCTGGTACATGGAAATCTGGAGTATCTGATACATATCGTCTAGACACTTCATTATAACTAAACCCCACAACATGCTTAAATCTCTGTCTAGCAACAAAAATAGGCACTTTCTCACGTAACGTAACCATTTCATGTGTAAATGGTGTGAAGTGGTTATGTTTGGCCAAATACCTAATCAACTTTTTATCACCATCTTTAACATTAGGAATAAATGCGTGTAATGTACACTCTCCATCTTCATCCACGTGTTCTACAATTTCATCAAAGCCAACCCCCTCAGAAAACTTAGCAAATGAAACACGAGCAGAATTAACTACTGTAATATCATCACCCATATGATTAACATATTCTACCTTCATATATACCCCTCATAACCTATTTAAATGTGACTTCCTAACCTTAACCATTATCCAAGAATTGTAATATTCATCAGATTCTAATACTTTATAATCAAATTGATACTTAGCCTCAAAATACGCACATTCCGACTTAGTTTTACACAACCTCAATATCTTCCTATCAAACTGTTCAGCCCCAATTTTATTCAAATCTTCTAATAATAATTCAGAAGAACCATAGTAATCTTGCCAATCAGATTCTACCTTCTTCTTCTTTCTCTTTTTATTCTTTTGATATGACTTAACTGACCAAAAGAATTTCTTACCTATATACTTCTTACCATTATCTTTATTAGTTATTTCATATACAAACCCATATAAAAGTTTTGGATCTAAATTCTTGGGTACATATACCTTATTCCTATACATCCATGTCATACACACATCCTTATATTACAAAATAATATCCCTCCAATCCTTATCATCAATATGCTCAATACTTCTTAATGATATAGGACCAAAATCAGACCTACTAATTAAATCATATGCTTCAAATACAAATGCCCTATTATTTACCCTAGAAAATCCATTTATTCCAGTTTTACCAAATTTAGGTTTACCTAACTTTTCTTTAACACCAACCCGTCCAAATCCTGGCCAACTGTTCTCACACATATTAGTAGATACCGCATAATAATCAGACTCCTTTTCTGCATACGTTATTGCATCCTGTTCAAAATCCTTTCCAAGTTCAATAAGATCTTTTAATAACTTACCAGAATCCTTAAGGTCAACAACATAATATGATGCCTCTGATACCTCTTTACCACCATTCTCAATCCAAGAACCCTTTATTTTAGTAATACCATATCCACGTTTTAATAACTTAGAACGTAAAATACTATTCTTACCAGTGTTCTGTTTCTTTGTATACTTAACACCGTCACCACATTCAGCAGTATCTCTAAATGCTGTAATAGTACCAGTATCATGATCTATCCACGCCGACCGAATACGGTTCAATGTCGATTCCGATAGAATCTTTGTTATACTACTCATAAATTTCCCCTAATATACATCCGTCCAATCTCCCTTTAAACCACCAACTTCATATTCTGTAACACGATTCTCAAAAAAGTTAGTATGATCGGGTGCATTTAATACCCAATCTAACCACGGTAACGGATTCTCTTTAACTCTATAATTAGGTTTGAATCCTAATTGTAATAATCTTCTATCAGCAATATATCTGATATATTGTTTAACATCATCTTTATCTAAATCTTCTATAATAGAATCTCCATATGCAAGATCTATAAATTTATCTTCTAACTTAACAACTTTACGTAACATACTATATATATCTTTCTTAAAATCATCAGTAACTATTCTTGGATGTTCTTCACAAAACTTCTTAAAAATTTGAGTCATACCATCAACATGCATACTTTCATCACGAATAGACCATTCTACAACTTTACACATTCCTTTCATTTTACCAAATCTTTGAAAATTTAATAACATTACAAATGATGCAAATAATGATATACCTTCAGAAAATACAGATTTTGCAATAGCAAATGCCAAATTAGAATAGTTAGAGTTATCGTTATCTCGCATAAATTCTACTTTATTATACATTTCTTTATATTCTAAAAAGGACTGAAATTCGGATTCAGGCAACCCCAATGTATCATTCAACAAAGCATATGCTCTTTGATGTACTCCCTCTCTAGCAGCAAATGAACCGAGCATGTTACGTATCTCATTATTCTTTAATTTTGGAATAAAAAAATCATAATAATTCTGTCCTACTGCAACATCAGATTGTGTGAATAATCTCAATACTTGAGTAATATAATCCCGTTCAGAATCTGATAATTTACCATTCTTCCAATCTGCAACATCATCTGATAAATCAATCTCATCTTCAATCCAATGTGACTGTTCGTGTCTTTTTGTTAATTCAACTGCCCATGGATATCGAAATGGTTTATATGTTTCAGATGGTGTATGCATACTAACAGGAGTATTAAATAAAAATTTCTCTTTATTTTTCATAACTACATCTAAATTGCCAAAATACTCACCGTCAATAACAACTTGTGGAACAGTTCTTTGATTCAGTTTATTAAACTCTTCCCAATATTCCTTTTTTGATTGAATGTCTTTTTCAACAAAATCAACACCATTGGTATTAAACCAATCTTTCAAATTCACACAAAAAGGACAAGACCCCTGTGAATATACTACTATTTCCATTTATTTCTCCCTTTATAAAAAACTATCCAAATCAGTCACAGGTTCAACCGAATCTATTCTTAATGTTGCAATCTCAAAATACTCTTTCTCTCTCTCAATACCAATAAAATCAAATCCTTCATATTTAGCAGCCATACCAGTAGAACCAGAACCCATAAATGGGTCTAAAACAGTACCGTCTTTCGGTGTAACCATTCTACATAAGTATTTCATTAACTCTACAGGTTTAACCGTTGGATGTACATTCTTTCGTTCTGTTACAAATCTTCCAGTAACATCATTATCTATCTTTGATTTATCCATTTCATGTGGATCTCGTCTACCAGACATACTTGATGTCTTTTTGATAGGCATTCCATCACAACCCTGATTTCTCTCTTTCTTAGACACCTTTGGCGAATAGAAATATCGTGAGGCAGAACCCTCATCACCATATTCTCTACCGGCTGGGGTACCAGTTGATTTATCCCGAATACCACCAGATTTTGAACCTTCACCTTTGTATTTACCAGCTTTAGTATCTGGAAATACCCCTTTCACCGCATCAGAACCATCATGCATTACATTTGACGGAAATCTACCTCTTGGGTCTGCATCAGCATAATGATTTACTTCCTGTTTCATACCTGAGTTTTCATTAGTAAATACATTATCATCGGGTCGAGATTTACGATTAGTTGTTTTCCGTTTTGGAAATACCTCTTTCACAACATCAGAACCATCATGCATTACATTTGATGGGAATCTACCTAACTCACTTGATCCTGTTTTTTCTCCAGCATATCCACCAACATAAACATCTTTTGCCATCTTGTCGGTTTTCCAAGTTCCTTTACCACCTAATCTTGAATCATCACCCTCGGATAATCCCACTCTACAACCATCAATATTAATACCACCAGTTCCATGCTTCAGAACATTTGCGACAATAGTCTTTTCTGATAATGGTTTCCTAGCCATAACAACAGGTTCGTGTGCTGGTTTGAGTGCGGTTCCCCACCCCTCATATTCTGAATTACCCATGGTTTCTTTATATGAATCATCACTTTTCCAATCATCATCATGCATAACTCCGAGTGAACTCATAGGTTTCCCTTTACCGACAACATCTCTTTCATTACCAAGTTTCTTATCAATCTGTTTTCCGATATTCAAACTCTTTGGAAATCCAGAACCATATAACCACATAATCTGATCTCGTATCTCAAACCCAGCGTCCTCAATAGCAACTGCCATTCTATGATAGGTTCTAGAACCAGAAAATGCAAGTAAATGACCACCCGGTTTCAATAACTTTAGTGCCAATTCCCATGTTTCTTTAGAAAATGCTATACCAGTATCATCCCATTGTTTCCCCATAAATCCTAACTCATATGGAGGATCCGTAACAATTGAATCAACTTGCACACCATCTTCTATCATCTGTTTCATTCTATCAATACAATCATCACAATACAGTATCATCACCACCATCCTTACTGGGGAAAAAATCATTTACTTGATGACCTTTAAATTTAATAGTATCAGGTTTTTCAAAACACGACTCATAACCCTTCCACAACGATTCCATCCTTAACTCAAATAATTTGGATACTGCAACAATATCCTCACGTTCTGAACTAACTCTCATTTTTTTAATAATTAATTCTAAATCATCAGAAAATCCCCACACCTTCATTATTAATTGATCTAACTCATACAACCTATCTATTTTATCTTTCTTCATAATCAACCCTTATACTTGTTATACATCCCCATATAATAATTATAACACATAGCAGAACAATACATATTTTCACACTTTTCTATCCACTCATCACTAGGATATCCATCATCATAATATACCGCCAATGGTCTATACACAGGAGCATTTATATCAAAAAAGGCATACTTCCCATTTACTCTTTGTAATTCTGGTATATTAATAAGTCCAACAGACACCCTCTTTATCACATATAAATTTTTCATCAGTCGACTCGCACCAACAGATGTTGCATCACACATCTGCACACACAGGTACAAGTGAACACACCCACCTAATACCATATCTATCAAATGAAACCTTATAGATATTAAACACATTACGCACATTAACATCTAATACAATACCATATCCATATCTTCCAGATATAACACCATCTCCACTACATATTTCTCTCATAACTATTCCCTACTAAAATTGGTGGGTCTGGTAGGACTCGAACCTACACTCGGCCGATTATGAGTCGGATGCATTAACCATTATGCTACAGACCCCATTCTTTAAAACAAATGATAAGCAAAATATATTCCTGTCACAACCAAATGAAATAAAACTAAATTCGGTTCAAACGTTATTTTTCTATCTATTAAATTAACTAACATATTCTCCCCAATTAAAACAACTTTATAACATATAATACCACAATATGACTCAAATGTCAAGTCTTTTTTCAATAAACATTGAAATTCTTTCCCATATTAAATCAGAATTATTATACAATATACCATGACAATCAGAACCAATAATATGCATTTCTTTATCTACAGAAGATATATTATTATATATATAATCAGCACCATCTACTGAAACTAATGTGTCATCCTTAGAATAAATGACCAACATAGGTATTGTTACATCACATAAACACTTCTTCACACTTTTAACTAATTTACCTATTTCATATATACTACGTGTGGGAACTAACCAATAATTAATATGTTCATTCTCTGGAATATTCTTAAAAAAAGGTTTCACTCCATTATTCCCTATCACCAAACCCACCACCCTATTAACATAATGAACTAATGGTGCAAATTTAACCCGGAAATCCGTATAAAAAAATGGAGCTGATATAACAACTACTGATTTAACTCTATAATCAGAAGAAAATTCTTCACGTAATGCAATAAGTCCGCCAGTAGAAAATCCAACAATCACAATATTTTCAGATAACATAGAAGTTATTTGAAAATACTCGTATACTGATTTAATCCAATCTTCATAACTATATGATAACAAATCATAAGGTGATGTACCATGTCCAACTATTCTTGCACCAACTACAATATATCCTATACCACATAAATATTCACCAAAACCTCTAACTTCATATGGAGATGACAATAATCCATGGATTAATAACACAACAATACCATTAGACTTCTTAGGAAATAGAATAAATGGTTTATTATCAGAAGAATTAATACCATCAAATTTAGAATTATATTTATCATTAATATACATATTCTTATCGTACTCATATGACAACTGTTGGTCGTCCAATAAATGCATTGCAATATCTTTGTTACTAATAGTATCTACACTTTCAACAATCTTATTAATAACTTTACCAACAATAGAAACCGGCTGTACTTCATTATAATATACAACTAATAAATTCTCAACCCTAACCGTCAACGGATCTACACCAGAATCAAAATTACCAGATAAATATATAACATCACCACCAATAATTAGCAATCCTTGTTTTTCAAGAGAATCAATATACTTAATCATGTTAACATTATTACCATTTAATATATCACCATATATATTAGGTCGCATTAAACCATCGTGCAACCTCACTCCTGATTTATGTTGTAATGTTTTTAATGTTAAATATAACTCCTTATAAAGTGTTTTCTTATTTACAAATGATATATTTTGTTTGAATCTATACATCAATAAACAAGATGTCAGATGGCTTAAATTAATAGTAACATAAGAATAAATACTTTTAGTGTAAAAGTCACGTGTAACATTAGAACACTTTATGAGATGTTTATGCAACATCTCACCTTTCCAAGACTTATCAACACTACCAATAGAAAACACATCATCTAAGGATTTTATAGAATCAGTAAATGTTTCAGTTAAAGATGACTTCCATGAATGCCAAATACCGGAGGTAGATATCACTTTACTCATAACAACATCCATATCAGTATCTTTAGTAATTAAATTCCCCTCAACTATCAATTCTTCTGTTTGTCGTAATGTAAGTCCATTAGAAATATATTCAACAGCCTTCAATAAAACATTATCAGTCGCACGTAAAGGATAAAACGTTATATTAGATGCAACTATATTAGTAGGTATTTCTACTGCTGCCAATAACTCATCCAAACTATGAAAATCTAATTCCTTTTGCCACATTAATAATCTATCCATATCCATATCTCTATGAGCATTACGAACTATGAACTTAAACACCTCCAACCCATGTGACAAAACAGCTGCACCAGTATGTTGTTTCCGCACTTTCATGGTTGTTTGACATAACATATTATAATGTCCTTCATCATCAACAACCCGATGATCCTTTACCATCCCACCTTCAGGGAAAATAACTACTTTATGACCATGTAATATTTGTTTTGCTAATATAGAAAACAACCTTGGATGATCATGTGGTACAACCCCCAACTTCGTTAAATACGATGACAATATACCATCATTTTTAAAAAATTCACCAGAACCAACAGAATAACAATAACTACCATTTTCTTCATGTATCAAATATTGAGGAATAAATGTTTCTATACGAGAAAAATGATTAAATACAAATATACTACCATCATTTATATTACACGCAGAATGAATATTAACATTCATGCGTAACACTTTCTTCATAATACGAAATGCTCGTAAAGACAAACGATACATACGTTTGTCTATATCAACCCAATCATGATTATACTTAGAAAGTTTCATAATGTTAAAAAACCATCAAGTGTCGGAATATTCTTACGTTCAATCTCAGTATTAACATTCTCTTTAGTTATCTTAAAAAACTGTTCTGATGCTTCAAATCCAATATACTTTCTACCAAGTTGTGATGCTCTAACTAATGTAGTTCCTGTGCCAGAAAAGGGGTCAAGAACAACACCACCTACTGGACAACCCGCAATTATAGGTTTATCAATTAATTCTGAATTATATGAAGCAAGGTGTGAAGAACGATTACCCTTTATCGTGATATTCCAAAAATCAGACACATCACCCGGGTTCTTTCCTTTTGGATTTAATGAAGTATTACCACTATTGTATTCATCAATATCACGTCCACCATTCTTTGGTCTAGAAAGAGTTTGAGCGGAACTCACCCCAATACCAGTAGAATACTTATTTTCATTAGTACCACGTAAGGCTCTTTTAATAGAAGTAGTCATATTCTCATCACGAATAGAATCAAGGTCAAAATAATAACCTTTAGGTTTCTTCGTCATTAAAAAGATATATTCGTGTTTCTTTGAGAATCTATCACGAACCGATTCAGGCATACCATTTCTCTTTGCCCAGATTATATCATTACGAATAGTCCATCCACGGTCATAACAACCAATAGCAAATCTATGAGGAATCAATAATAAACTTTTAGGTTTCAAATCAGATGGTTGGTTAATCTTCATACCACCCAAATAATCACCAGTTCTACTTCCAGTATGACCAGTATTAAGTCCACCAGATTTAGTAGAATATGTATCACCAAGATTGATCCATACAGTACCAGTATCTTTTAAAACTCTATGAATTTCATCCATCATTTCCCATAAATGTTCAAGATATTCTTGGAATGTGGGTTCTAATCCCCACTGACCATCAAACCCATAATCCCTTAATTGCCAATATGGTGGTGACGTAATGACACAATCAATAGAATTATCATCTAACTTTTTGAAACCTTCCATGATGTCACAATTATATATTTTATCCAAATTAAACCCCCCACTATATTCATAGTATACCACACCACTAGCTAATTGTCAAGATGTTTATTAATTTTTTTCCATTGCCGTGCCAAATGAAGGTCTATTAATACAACGGTCAACATACGATTTAAGATGTGGGAAATCATGTAAAAGTTCTGGGAACCAATTCAATGTAGATGATACCATTATATCAACAACAGAAAATTCATGTCCTATCATATATGGACGTTGAACCATCATTGGATTATTACCATTCATAGAATTATTAATAACTACTAATATTTTTTTATATCGTTCTAATGAATACTCAACTACAGACTGTCTACGTTTTTCTTTAGGCAACAACTTACTGTGTAAAAATAAATCCACCAACGGATACTCCATAGTAGAAGTAACATAAAACATCCATTTCAAATACTCAGACCGATATAAACTAGACACGTCAGGAGACAACCCCGATTCGGGATTCATATCACACAAATACATACAAATAGCACCAGCCTCCCATATAACATTATTATTATATTTTAATGTCGGGACAGATGCATTCGGATTTATTGTTAGATAGTCTCTATTAGTTTTACCATCACCGAATATGTCTATTGGTGTTAACGTGTAATCAACACCTAATTCTTCTAACAACCATAAAGGTCTAAATGACCTTGTATCAGTACAATGATACAGCTCAATAACATCTTTACTCATATTCACTCCTACAAATTAGTTGGATTCACCGAGAAATATAATGCAAATGTCTTTACCGTGTCAGGGTATACATGTTCATTATATTCTAATACTTTTCCTTCCTCTAAAAATTCACGTTTCAATAAACACTTGTCAACATGATTTGGTAAATTATCAAAATTATCATATAAATTCTGCATCACCTCATGATGTCTTGTTTCTGAATATATATTATTACTATCTGGATGATGAGTAAACAAATATGAATACATCAAATAGTATCCTATTTCTTTTTCTAAATTGTATTTATCAGACTCCATATACTCATAATACTTATCAATCTTCATATCATTGATTCCGTTTATTACCAATAGAATCACCATAAGCTAAACTCAACGGTAATAACTTATTTAATGGTAAATCAATCTGTATAACATTAAGTTTCATATTTTTGTTTATCAATAACGCAGATAAAAATCTATGATGACCATCAATAATACGATTATCAGACGATACTATTAACGTCTTAGAATTCAATAAATCGATAGTGGATTCAACACCATTCTTAGATATGGTTTTAAACCCCTTATCAAAATATATTTGAGCCTGAATTGGTATCAAATCCTTTGCAGAAATCTTCCCACGCACAATAGATACAACATCATCTTCAGCATCACCGTCATATTTCTTTAATCCTGACTTTAAAAAACTATTAGCTTTAGTGCCAGACAATCCTTCTGGAAATGGATTTGATTGATCAGTATCATCTGCAAATGGTTTTGTTATATCTAAAAACCCCTTAGACAATCTCTTTTGAAATTTATTAACATCCTTTGATGTTATAACAGGCATATCCTTTCTTTTAGTATGTCCTTTACGAGCCAACTTCTGTGCTAAAATATAATTAGAATCAAAATCAGGGATATCTTCATCTAACGTAGACATCTTACTCAATGCAAACTTACGGGCATCTGATAGAGACGTAGTAAGAAGTTCAAGTTTACCAGCCGCAGCACCACCACCCTTTTCCATTAAATAATTCTTAAATGATTTCATTTCTCCCAACCTTTTATTATATCTTTTGAAAAATTATTTGCTGAAAATTCCATTCGGTTTACCAATTTAACAGCATTATCATTACGATCAATTGCAACAAATCCTTCTGAACCAGATACTTTAAATCCATCCTTGGTTCTTACAAAGGTAGATATATCAGACACACTCTCCATTTTGTCTATTAAAATCTCTTTAGCATCAACTAAATGATTTTGTAACTCAAACATCAATCTTAAATTCTTTTTATTAGAATCCGAAAAAAAACTTAAAACATCTTCTCTTGATTTCGACTTTTTAGCTTTGCCTTTATCAGACTTCAATTTGTCAATATCTTTTTGATACTTATCTGAAATATATTTAATAAGTTCATCTGTGTGTTTTCTAGTATTTGTAATCTTCTCTTGTGACCTAACTTTAGTATTATTAAACGTATTAATCAACTGATTAATAACTGAATTGGTAGAAACATCATTTAATGTTGTTGCAGATATTTTTCTAAATATCTTACCAGCATCAGATAAATGTGATGTAACTATATCAGTTTCAGATTTAGTCATAGTCGCGGTTCCAGACAAATCAGTAAGGTCAGCAGTTCTCGTCCATACACTCGAAGTCTTTTTAAAGTCACGAATACTAATATTAAATGATGCAGACATATTCTCAAAAGAATCACCAGTATATTTTGTATGCCAAACAACACCTATCTTTGACTGTAATATAGAACCAGCCTGTGATGTTGGTACAGCGTATACTATCGTATTAGGATGAAAGGTAACATAAGACTCACCATCAATTGTTTCATTCTTAAGATCAGAATTAGTATACATAATATCACCTTGCATGACACCCTTAATACCAAGTTTCCTTAATTCAGTATATGCAATCTTTAACTTACTAGCTAAATCACCAGAAGTGTCGTCATCTATATCGTTATGTGACTTATATACTTTTGGATTCTTATTAAATATACCCTTCTTCGCAACAAAAAACTGTCCATCTGTCGGGTCAATACCAGCAAACACAGCAGGAGCGCCATCCCACTTAACAGTAACTGAATGTGAAGTATTAGAATTACCAGACAACATATCTCTCAATGACCTTAAAGCATTAATGGCACCACGTGTGCCATTAACGCCACCATCAAGGACAAGATCCTCAATATGAGTCATATGAGTATTTTTAGCTTCTGTTACATATTCTTGAAATGTTAACATATATTACAACTCTAATTGTAAAATTATATTTATAATATTAAAACTGTTCCTCTTCAGTAGAACCATCCATAGCAGTAACCGATGAGTTACCACCTTGTATAACATTTGTAACAGAATCAAAATAACCAGCACCAACTTCCTCTTGATGCCTTGCAAATGTATATCCATCTTTAACCGAATTAAACTCAGGTTCTTGGACACCCTCCACATAAGCAGTCATACCACGTTCAACATAATCTTTTGACAACTCAAACATAGAATGCCACATATCATGAATACCAGCCAGCGTAATAAATTGCCACTTGAACCCCATCTCTCCCAATTTTTGTTGATAGTGTGCTATTTCTTCGTCGCTCAAATTCTTCTTCCAATTAAAAGACGGTGAGCAGTTATAAGCCAGCAACTTGCCAGGATACTGTTGGTGTATCGCAGTCGCAAATTTTTGAGCCTCTTCTAAATTCGGCACCGCAGTTTCACACCAAAGCATATCAGCATAAGCCGCATAAGATAATCCCCTTGATATCGCTTGGTCTATTCCGCAGTTGACTCTAAAAAAACCCTCTTCAGTTCTCTCCCCTGTGACGAATTCCTTGTCACGAACATCAATATCAGATGTCAGCAAAGTTGCTGCGTTAGCATCTGTCCTTGCGATAATAACGATAGGCACACCCATAACATCAGATGCCAATCTCGCGGATACTAGTTTCTGGATTGCCTCTTGGGTTGGCACTAACACCTTACCACCCATGTGTCCACATTTCTTAGCAGATGACAGTTGATCTTCTAAATGAATACCAGACACACCACACTCTATCATAGATTTAGTCAACTCATAAGAGTTCAACACCCCCCCAAACCCAGCCTCAGCATCTGCGATAATTGGAGCAAAGTAATCAATATCATTTCTTCCCTTATTCCATTGGATTTCATCTGCTCTACGGAATGTATTATTAATACGTCTTACCATCATTGGTACTGAATTATATGCATATAATGATTGATCTGGATACATAGTTTCTGACGAATTACCATCAGCAGCAACTTGCCAACCTGATAAATATATAACCTTAATACCAGCCTTAACTTGTTGCATTGCCTGTCCAGCAGTTATAGCACCCATAGAATTAACATATCCATCTTCGTTAATCAATTTCCAAAGTTTTTTAGAACCCACGGTAGACACTGTATATTCTTCATCAAACGAACCACTTAACCTAATAACATCTTCTGCCGAATAATCACGTTTGACATTCAACCAACGCTCATTCTCTCTCCAATCTTTCTCTAAAGTTCGAACTCTACCCAATTGTTCCATAAATAAATTCTCCTATTTTAATTAACCTTCACAACTAACACAACCATCCTGACTAACAAATTCACCCCTTACACCTGTCAACAAATCTTGACCAGATGGGGTTTCCGTATAATCCGTCATAGTATTCTGTTCTATCTTTTCCGATAATATTTCAGTACGATTTGATGTTTCTGTTCTTAAATAATATAACGACTTATTACCAAATTTCCACGCATTATAATGTACTTCGTGTAAATATTTCTTATCAACTCCTGCGGGGAAAAATACATTCAAACTTTGGGATTGACAAATATATTTTGCACGCTGACCACCCAAACGAACAATTGCATTTTGATCTATCTCAATTGCCGTTTTAAATACTTCTTTTTCATGTGACGTTAAGAAATCCAAATGTTGAACAGAACCATTATTAGCAATAATAGAATTCCATATATGTTCATTATCTTTATCATAATCAATCAACAATTTCTTAATATATCTATTTTTAATCAAATGACTCCCAGCACGTGTTCTATGAACAAATGCATTAGCCTTTATAGGTTCAATAGATGGAGATGTTGAAGCAATACTTGAACTATTTGCGTTAGGGGCAACTGCCAACAAATTAGCATTTCTTCTTCCAGTACCAATCATATCAGAACACTCACCATATTGTTTTCCTAATTCCAATGACTGTTCAACTGCCTCGTTTTTAATATATGAAAATATTTCCTCATTAAGTTCTGCGGCAGATTGACTACCAAAAGGTATAGACTGTTTCATTAATAAATTATGCCAACCCATAGCACCTATACCAATTGACCGTTCCTGACTAGCAGAATATCTAGCCTTACCTATATCACACGGAGCGTGTTCTATAAAATAAGTTAATACATTATCTAAAAAAACAGTTAAATCTTTCACTAAAGAAGTTCCTTTCCACTCATCATAAGTTTCAAGATTCAATGAACTTAAACAACATACAGCAGTGCGTTCTTCATTAGTAGGTAGAGTTATTTCACAACAAAGATTAGAACCTCTTGAGAACAATCCTTTATCTTTTTGTGTTTGTGGATATGCATCATTTGCCGTATCAATAAAATATATGTATGGTTCACCAGTACGATATCGTGTTTCTAATAGAGTTTCCCATAACTCTCTAGCCATAACAGTATCGGTGGGATCACCAGATTTTGGATCAATAAGTTCCCATACTGAATCACTTTCAACTGCATTCATAAAACTATTAGGAACATTAACACCATGATGTAAATTAAGACACTTCCTATTAACATCACCCGTAGGTATTCTCAAAGACATAAACTCTAAAATATCAGGATGTGATATATCCATATACGCAGCATACGACCCCTTACGAGTGATACCCTGTTTATATGCAGTCATATCAGCATCCACAGTATGTAAAAATGGTATTGGTCCTGGTGCTATATCTGATACAGAACGAACATCCGACCAATGTCCACCAACACCACCACCCTTAACTGACAACCACCTCAATTCAGATGTGTGTTCTATTAAACCCTCTAATGTGTCTGGTACATATCCCAAAAAACATGATATTGGTAACCCACGCACAAGTTCTTCCTTTTCTGGTGCATTTGACAAAATAGGAGATGAAAACATAAACCAATTCTTGTCAACATATGAATATATTCGTTTTGCCAATTTCTCATCATCAAAACTAAAAGCATCAGATGTTCGTTTAAATGCATCCTCTGGAGTATCTTCATACTCCCTCATATAATAATCACGTAATAACTTCAACCCCTGTTCACTTATATTCATATATTATTCCTGTTTTTGTGTTCCTTTATATTCATTATCCATGGCATTCCATAAAACCTCATCCTTTACTTGATGTTCTGCATTATCATATTCCAAATCCTTTATCTTATGTTTTAATTCGTCATTCTCTTTTTTTAAAAAGTCAAGTTCGTCTTTGATTCCCATAAATCTCTCCTAACATCGTTTCCATTGATTAAGACATGCCTTCGCCGATAATCCATATTTTACATTATTAGATATAACTTTTTGTAAATCTTCCTCCGTATAACCATTAATGATCATGTCATTAATGTCTTTTTCATTAATCTCATCAGGCCATATAAGTACACCATATTCGTGTTCTATAACCTTCTCCATTTTCTTTACTATCTGTATATTTCTAGGTTCATTATCATATATAAAAACCACATCATCAAACTTCTTAAAAATATCCAAATCACAATCACTTCCAGCCATTGCTATAGAATTATCAACAAACAATGAATCTAATGGTCCTTCTAATACATATACTATATTAGTATCATCAACCGTATCCATACCATATATCTTCAATGAATCATCTTTTACTTTTATAGTAATATATCTAATAGAAGAATCACCAATAGATCTACCTTGTATAGCAGTTAAATTATATTTATCATCATAAAATGGTATTACTATTCTAGGATCATTTTTAATCAAAGAATATGTATTCTTCGGTAATATAGAATCCACCATAAGTTTAAAATCATCAGAATAATATAATGACTGTAATTTAGTTATCTTTCTATTCTTTATATACTTCAATGCAGTATGATTTTCATCTAATTCAGACAATTTAACCACATTATCATAATTAAAACTTTTTACCTTTTTATAAGAAAAATCCATATTATATTTAACTACAACTTCTTTCTTGATTTTCTTATTAGATATCGATTTCCCCTCTTTCCATAAATCCATCACATACTCGTCATATAATGGTTTGTCAACAATTTTAATAAAATTCTTTAAAGTCATCGACGCACCACAATTATGACACATATAAAAATAATTATTCTTTTTTAAATATATAAATCCACGTGATTTTACTTTATTCTTTTGCGAATCACCACACAAAGGACACCTAAAATTATAAAGAGACTCCTTTTTCTTTACAAACATATCAAACTTATAAGACATTCTCATAATATAAGAATTATCTATATAACTCATATCACCACCTCACATCATACTAAATAATTTATACCTCGTTGTGTCTATATAATATCATCATACTACCATAAGTATCATCCTGAATCACAACATTCTTTTTTGGATTACTTTTAATATACTTTCTAACATCCTTAGCCTCTTCAGATGACATATAATTCTTCCATCTCGCATACTTCTTCTTACCTTTCATCAATTTTACATATGTGTTAAATGTTACAGGATATACTGAAAACCCACCAAATTTAGATGGTGGAGTTTTTCCCAAACCCGCAAAATTACTAATCTCCCCACCCGAACTCATAGGTCCAATAGAATTTGCGAATTCCTCAGTTAACAATAACTCATCAACCTTCTTAAATTCTATAGAATTTACATATTCAATTAAACATAATTTCAATATACGTGATGTGTTTTCATCAAACTCACTTTCTCTAATTAACGCAAATGCCGCAACATAAGAAGCAATTTGACTTTTACCACCAGGTACTTTACCAAGTAATCGTTTTAAATTAAAAATCAACCTATGCAATAAAGTATAAGAATCCTTCTCAGATTTTTTATCTAAATCTTTAGACTTCCTAAGAGCAACACCATTCTTATCAATAATACCATATTTAAAAGCATCTTGTTTATGCCAAGGTCTAGTCAATATTCTTAAAAATCTATAAGAAATAAACCCATCTATAACTGCCGTCATTACAACTCCCTTAAAATTAAAAAAATATCTCTATCAATATCAATTGAAATGATATCTACATCAACAGACCCAATACCATATACCTTGTTAGGTAATCTATCCATAAATAATAAAAATGTTTTTAATATATAATAATATTCTACATCAATTTTAAAAAATAATAATCTAGTACAAGATTCAGATTCTAATATATTATATAACACTATTAAATGATTTAATATCAATCTTTCTTTTAAAATATCTCTAACATGATATCGATAAAATAATCGTTTGATATATTCAAATCGTTTCATATCATCACTAAACTCGTCCATAGTACAACAACTATAATTCATATACGACTTCATCTGATACATAACTACATTCTTACTTGTCAAAACTTCAAACATGATATTAACTAAAACCTACTTATCTGATACATTCTTCTTTTTCTTAGCAGATTTGGGTTTCTTAACAACTTTAGGTTTCTCTTCAACAACTTCAACAACTTCATCAACCACTAAACCGCGTCTTGCAACCAATAATTCCTTAGTTCTTGGATGTCTCCAACCTTGAGGACTAGCTACCGCATCTTTGGCCCATCTTGGTGGCATTTGTTTTTCTACCGACATATCTTTTCTCCTATTTTATCTAATTCATTTAAGTTTTTTACCTTTGTAGACAATTCCACAAGATAACTATTATATTTATATAATTCCTCTGATATAATAAATTTATACAATTCATCCGGAGTCTGTTCAATAACACTATAACTATCTAAACAATCAAAGTACTCAGACAACATCAAACTATCATTTGCAATAAAATCATATATATCTTCACTGATTCCCATACCACTACGCACATCATTCATTAATGATTCTCCACCCTTAAATGATGTGGGAAGTCCTTTTTTAAAATTGTCATAATCATTTGCGGCTGCAGCCAATCGCATTTTTGATGCTGACATCCCAACCACTCCCTCTGCATCTGGATCACGTCTACCAGCAGATTTAACAGTAATAGTATTAAAATTATAATACCCATGTCTAGCCTTAACATCATTATACTTTTTCATTAATAATTCGAACTCATTAACCCTATCAGCACCAACCACCATAGTAACGTTTTTATATCCACCTTTATAAATATGAACTAATATATCAAAAACATTATTTATATTTTTATCAGTCATTATATTTGAAGAATGTTTTGGAAACATCCGTTTCACATATTTCAACTTGTCAGAAAAGGTTAATGGGTTTTTCTTAGAATCATGACTCTTTGATAAATACATTCTATATTCGCCAGTAGACACAGAAGATAATGCATCTAATAATTTACCATGACCTGTTGTTGGTGGATTCAATCTACCAAATGAAAAAGTAATTTCTTTATCCATTATCTCTATCCCCACCAGTTAATAACAAAATCTCATCAATCTGTTTTTTTATTATCACTTCACGATTTGGCCAATAAATATAATCTTTATCATCATTCTTCATTAAATTATATAATAATGGCATAATCATACGCTCAACTTTCAACAATTTATCCTCGACAACTTCTTTACTTATATCAATACTACTGGATTTATCTTCGTAAAGTTGTTTTGTAGATAATAACTCACGCAATACATCATTTTGTTTCTCCAAAAAAACATCCATCTTCTCTAATACATGTTTTACTTCCACATTAGTAGTATCTATCTTTTTTGAAACCTCGTCATTTGTTGATTTTATACTAACTAATTCTTCTTCGTCTACTGCCGTAAATCCAAAATCTATCTCGTCGTATTTATATTCATTAACCATCTTAATTCCTACTTATTAAATATATATTTATCTTTTTCAACATATAGTTCTTCCATAAGTCCATCTACAATAATTTCCACATTCTCAATATTACTAGATTCTATAGTTTCAGACCTACAAGTAAACCATCGTTTTAATTCATATAATATCAGACGTTCTATATACAGAACGTCCTTTTTTTCAATGTCAAGTTCATAAATTTTATAATAACTCAAAGTTGGATCACTCGTTCTATAAGACTTAATACGTTGATCTGTATTCTTAGTGATGCCAACCTTGATTCTGTTATCATGTATTTTTATTATATAATAATAATACATTACTCCAATGGACTTTCAATACGACTTTCAAGAAACATCTTGCGATTACGTTGTAACATATTCCACTTTTCATCCATTTCCATCTTCGACCCACCATCATATGGCACAGCAAATCCTTCCATAACAAGAGTATCATTAATACTTCTATCATCAGATTCTGTTATAAACAACTCACCTAGTACTCTACCATACTTACCAACACCATGAGATTTTATAATAAACTCACCATCATTCTCATCTATTATCTCATATAAACGATGTTTGGCTGCTATCCCCAATTCCTTTTCTTCAAGAAACTTCGTCCTTGACTCTGCCGTATCAATAAACATTAATCTAATTCGTTTTGTAACTGATACATCAAATCCCAAATCAATATAAGCATCTAATGTATCACCGTCAACAATACGTTTTAAAATGGCATTATACGTATACACTATTCTTCCTCATCATCTGTGTCAGTTCCATCAACACTACCATCCAAATAATGCATATACGTACCAATAATATATTTATCATTAGATTTTGGAACATCACCTACATGTGGGTGTGTCCAAAATGGAGGAAATATTACAATAGTACCTTTCTTGGGTTTAATATTAATACCATATTCAGGAAATATAGTTTCACCACCTTCCTCAACATCATTTAAATATAAAAATATAACCAAAAACCTTCTTGCAGATGGGTGATCACCAACATCCACATGATAATTGAAAAAATCTTCCTTTTCTGTACTATATTTTTTAATTCTAATCTCTTCGCAAGCAGCATTTCTAGGGAAAAATGATATATTATAAAATCTGCGATAACTCTCAATATAATCATATATCATTGTCATAAACTCGTATGAAAGTTTAGATGGTTCGGTGGTTGGTTTCTTTCCATCAATCAACTCATTATCAAATAAATTCAACTCTGTAAATTGACGATATTCAGGATGTGCAGTATGTGTATGATCATCCTCATTTTCATCGAAAAACTTCACAACCTTATCACACCATTCCTCTGATATTGCACTTTCCCATGTTGAAACAAAAGCAGAATTAGTGGTTGGTTCAATAACCACAAAATCGTCAGTTGATTCCGTTTCTTCACTTTCCACATTTACACTTTCGTTATTAACTTCAACATCACTCAATTCAACAGTTCCTACTACTTCTTCTTTACTCATAATACTATCTCCACATTTCCAATACGTTTATTATTCCCGACACCAGTATAATTCTGACCGCCAGATTCGTTTGATATATTTGATTGTGCCGAATCCGACACATCATATAATCTCATCTTTGACTTATCAACCCCAACCACAAATCTCTTAGTCATATTTGGATCATTATATCTATTCTTTAATTGTTTAATCATAATTTGATTTAAATCATCCATTTCTTCTGAAGATATTAACGCGAACATCAAATCCGCAGTAGCTGGTAAACCAAAACTTTCTGAAGTATCTTCCAATCCAAAATCAGAAGATACAAACCCCTGTCTGTTCACTTGAGTTGCACTAACCAATGGAACATTATATTCAACGGCAAGTCCACGTAATTCCTCAGCTATAGATTTTACATATGTATATGAATTTACATTACTCCCACCCTTTAATCTAGATGAAGTACATATATTCAGATAATCTATAAAAATAACATCAGGTTTAAATGAAATCTTTAACCACAACTCATTCAATAAATGTTTGAAATGATTCGTGGATGCAGAAGCGGTTGGATACTCCTTAATTATCAACTTTCCAGTTATTTTTGATTTTGCCCTATCAATTCTTTTTGTATATATATCTAAAGGTAACTCTGACAACTTCTGTATAGGTGTATCAAGTAAATTAGCATCAATACGTTCTGCAATCTTTTCTTCTGACATCTCTAATGTAATATACAAAACATTAAACCCACTACATATATGACTTGCGGCAAGATCACACATAAATAAAGATTTCCCAACACCAGTACCAGCCATTGCAATATTTAAAGTCTTTCTAGAAAGACCACCTTTAGTTATCTTATTGAACTTATCAATACCAAATGGTATTTTTTCTTCAACTCGATGATAAAATTCCCACCTCTCTTTATAATCATTAACAAAATCATGTCCAACATTATTATCAAAAGATACAGCAAGAGCCTCAGTCAATATCTTTGGTATCTCCCCTTTATCTTTAGTTCCTTTATCATCATCAATTATACCAATAGATTCTAAAATACCATTATATAATGCCCTTTCCTTACACCATTCCTCAGTAGTATCTAACAAATATTCTAAATCTTCTTTAACACAATCACCTAATACATCTATAACATCCTTTGTAGATGTATAAAGAGATTCGACACCATCCATAGAATCAATTCCTATATATAATGAATTTAAACTTGGACGATTATTATATTTTACAATATACTCATCAACCATGTTATATATTAATTTATATCTATCATCACTAAAATATTCACTTTCTATATATGGTATTACTTTCCTACAATATTCATCATTATTTATCAGATTCTTCAATATTGTCAATTCCGTCAGACTCATCTTCACTCTCTTTATTGTCTAAATATTCATATAATAAAAAATTCAAAATCTTACCAACAACTATTTTAAATTCGTCAGATTCATCTAATTGTTCTATGGTATATTCCGAATTACCAACCAACACATTATATTCAAATTGTATATTTAATCTATCCTCAGTTTCTTCGGGTTCAATACTACCATATTTATAAACAACATCTACATATTCCCCCTTAGAAAGTTTAACAGCATAATAATCAAAATTATCGTTTTCTACAACTTCAAATAATTCTTTAAATTCATTTACTACGTCATCAGATAACATAACATTAGCACATTCACTCAATCGTTCATCCATATCACACCCCTCAATCATTAAACAGATAATCAGTATCTGTAATAAGTTTTTTATTACTAGAAATACAATATTTATTACTTAAAAATGTTAAAAATTTATCAGATTGTAATATAGGTTTCCAAAATTCTATATTATTCGTAGTAGCCCCCCTAAACTTTTTATCTACAATCTCACCAGTTTCTAAATCAATAAGATTATACCAACCACCGGATCTCTTTATTATACCACAATCCACCGCCATGTCAAGTAACCCAGACCATCTATCCAATCCATCCTCAAAGGAAACATTTATAGGTATCTTCGATTTCTCTTTAACATACCTAGATTTCTCTATATTAATTATAAAATTATAACCCGTCAGATCAGAACCAGTTTTATCTTGTTGTCTACCAACAATCCATATATTATCGGAAGAATAATATGCACCCTTACCACCAGACACCACTTGTTTTGAAAACATTTCTTGTGTGTCATACGTATGATTAATAACAATCATTGGAATGTCATTTAATGTAAGATGTGGTGTAACCATCCTAAATAATGACTTGAATTGTTTTGCCCTTGTCATATCAGCAGCACTCTTCTCTGCATGGGCATCATCTACCTCTTTTTTCGATGCTAAATTACCAACAGAATCTATCATAATAAATATTCTATCATCACGACTGATTTCCTTCACTTGTTTCATAATATCAAATTTAAGTTCCTCTAAATCTGTAACAGGAACATGCAACACTCTACTCGTATCAATCTCAAATGTATCAAAATATGATTGCGGTGTACCAAATTCGCTGTCATAAAATATACATATAGACTCTTCATACTTATCCATATAAGATTTCATACATAATAAACCAAATGCCGTCTTAAAATGTTTTGATGGTCCAGCAATCATAGTTAACCCAGAACTAAATCCACCAAAAGGACTTCCAGAAAAAGCAATATTAATAGCAGGAACTTTAGTAGTCACCACATCATTGTTATTCAAATAAATAGAATCTTGCAATACAGAAATTCTATCCTGCAACGTGGAATTCTTCCTCATTCTTTCCATTAAACCCATACACAATCTCCTTTATAAAAAATCATCTAAAACATTCCTACGTTCTACTGACCACCCTATAGCATCCGTTATAGTTTTAATTGGATCTAAAAACGTTTTAATAAACTGAAGTTCATAATTGATATACGTATCTAATTTAAATTCTGGTGGCAACACATCCAACATGGATATGGTGTTATTATGAATAGGATTTGGTTCAGATAAATAACAAAATTTTATCTTATCCCCAGATTTTATTTCTTGATATTTACCAACCAAACCAAGTTCTTTCAATAAATGATTATAAAATAAAGCACCCTTTACATGTATAGGAGTACCCTTTATATAAACATCTCTAGAATTATAATACTTATTAATAGCATTAATACCGCGTGGAAATGATATATCCACTATATTCATTTTTTTAAATTGTTCTTTGAATTCGTCAATAAACTCTATTAACTCATCATTGGTGTTAGAAAGAATTATTTTTAAAGATTCTTTGATTTTATCTCTGCAACATTCAGGTGTAGAACTTCTAACAGCCTCTATACCCATCATCTTTAATTTCGGAGTTGTATATCTAACCCCCTCATCATCATATACATTTAATATATATCTCTTCTTTGCAGTCCATATACCAGCATCGGCAATAACTTCACGGGACATAACCATCTTATTTTCATACCCATACATATAATTATACAAGTCTTTATATGCAGATTCTAACATTGGTTCAAACTTATCACCACATATCTTATCTAAAACATCAACCACTTTATTTTTATTAGATGTATCCAATCCCAATTTAGTCACTAGCGGTTTAAAGTCAACATATAAAGAATCAGTATCAATTGCAATCACATAATCCTCAGAACCAATACCCATTATCTTATTAAGATATTCATTCATATATTTCTCCGCCCACTTAATAGATAACTGACCAGACAAAGTAACACCCTCTGCAACTCGTAAATCATAATATCTAAAATAAGGATTACCTAACGCACCATATAATGAATTCATCATAATCTTAATAGCTAATTGCTGATTATGTAATGAAGAAATCTGATTATCCAACTTACCATGTTGAACACCCTCACGTTGTTTTTTGAGTTTAATCATATTCTTCTTAATAACACTTCGTTCAGAATATAATTTATCAATTACAGATGGTATTACCCCAAGAACATCTGTCTTATAATGAGTGCCATTTGCCGCCATAGTAGATTCAGTAGAACCATACTGCCTATCAAAATCCATCATACTTAAACAACTATCTACATCAACACCACTAGTAACTAACGGCAATATAGTTTCGGGTGACATATTATATTGTTGTAATAACATAGGATATAAACTATTCAAATCAAAAGATACAATCCACTCATGTTTACCAATAAATGGGGTTTTAACATACCCACCAGCAAACGTACTCTTTATATTTTCTTTCTTTGGTGGAGGTACCATTTTTTGTGATGATAAAAGCCGATAAATTAATGAATCCCATATTACAGTAGTACCAAACGCAGTTTCATAATTAACACCACCCTTATATGCAATATTAAAACACAGATCCATCAATTGTAATTTAACATCCAACCTATCTACAATTTCAACATCTTTTATATTATAATCAATATATAATTGAAAATTGTTCGTGTATAAATCATGAAGATCAGTATATTCATGATATTGTAATTTACGATCACCAAGTTCGACATAAGCAACATGATCAAGTCTATATGACTCTAAATTTTTATATGTGAATTTACGATATAAATCTATATAATCAATCTGTTGAATACCGTATATAACATAATATGGATGTTCCTTACCCATCTTTAATGTGGTTCTTTGACTAACCATATTCCATGGTGATATCTTTTTCATAAAAGAGTCACTAAATAATCTAATACTACGATTAACTATATATGGTATGTCAAAAAACTTAATATTCCATCCAGTAATAACATCAGGAACATGTCCATCACTTGATAAAAATTTTATAAACTTACTTAATAAATCACCCTCATCATCACATTTAATATATTCTATATCTAAATGATCATGGATTGAATCCTTCACCGAATATTCACCAAACCCAAACACATAGTATATATTTGAATTATCTTTAACTGTTATAGCTGTTATTGGGAATTTTGCTTGAGTCGGATCAGGAAACCCATCATCAGAATCAACTTCAATATCAATATTAGTTACATTAATTAAATCAGTATCAAATTCAATAACACCATCATGTTTATCATTAATATATTGTGATATATAATTACTCATACCATAAACATTAAAACTATCCACGTTCTCATATTTCTTCATAAACTCATGAGAATCTTTCATATTATCAAAAGATAGTTCTGATACAGATTCACCACTAATGGTTTTCCATGGACTATCAGAATTATTATTATTTGTAACATATAACGTGGGTTTATAATATTCTTTATATTTAACCACATTACCACCATCATCGTATCCGCAATATAATATATTATTGCCCACTTTCTCAACAGATGTATAAAAACTCATAATATACCTTATTTAAATTTAATTATATTTTAACATACGCATTAGACCCGCCTTTAGGTTTAATTATATCTTTCTCACTAGGAACAATAATACCAACACCAAATATCTTATTATACTCATTCAATAAATCAACAACAGGATCAACAATAAACGCAACAAATGTCGCATCTACAACAATACTATCTTTTGCATTAGTATAAGGCATATATGGTGACAATCCAATCCTAGCAGTAGCTGTAGTTGGATCTGAATATGATGCAGCCAATTGACATATGTTTTTTAATTCATATGTACCTTTATTCTCTACAATTTCACCAATTAGTTCCTCCCCAGATATAAATCGTATAACTTTAATATTACTCACTATTTGTTTCTTCGTCTTTTTGTGCGAAATGCACTAACAAACTTTTTAATTTATTTTCAGCATCACTCAATTTATGTAACCATGAATCCAACTCATCAGTGACGGATGGTTCAGTGAAAGTTTTATCCGAAACAACCGGATTATCAAACAAATTTTTAATATGTGCTATAGCATTATCCCTCTCATACTCATACTTACGTATCATAGTTCTCATAAACAAATTATTTACATAGTTATTACTCATTATACTCTCCCATTAATTAAATTAATCTTCCCAATCATAAGACTCACCTTCTTTAAGTCCATATTTTCTTGCCATCCTTCTGGCATGTTCACCAACATAATCACCCTCACCATATGTAGAAACAATCCACTCTCTTTCTTCAAGAATCTCTTGTCTCCTTGTCTCACAAATACGTATCACTTCCCTAAGAATACTTCTTACTCGTATAGAAGCGGAATAATTACTTTTTAAAAATTTGTCATTCTCCAACTTATATTCTTTAAGTAGAGAATCCAACTCATCTTCAACCTTCATATTACTTTCGTTTACCTATATTATACTTTGGTATCAATTCCCATTCCTCTTTCTCTTTATATGGTATCACCTTTATTTGAGATATAGGTGCGTCAGGAAAAACATCAGATCTAACGACTTCTACTAACCCCCACTCTTCTAATAACGAAACTATCTTATTTCGTCTACTTCTATCATTATCAGTAAAGTCTGAAGGTTTGCCATCTAATAAAAATAACTCCTTAAAATGAACTATATAATACTTATCTTTTTTATGCAGAATATGACATGACTGAAATAATTTCTTTTCTCGTTTTGACGAAACCCCAATCCGTGTCAATGTTTCTATTACTCTTAAAAAATCATCATCCTCTATCAAACTAACTTCAACTAAACTATCTACTACACTCATCATGTCCCTTTACTCCCAATTCAATCACCCTTATACATAATATCCTTAATATAATTAATTTGAGATTCAGTTAAAATTCCAATAATATCCTCAGTTTTCTTATCACTATAACTATAATACTCTTTAACTAACTCAAAATCCTTGTGTTGTGTTTTTTTTGGCCAAGATGTAAATCGTTTCTTTGACCGTATTATATTTAGTAAATAGTCATATTGCATTTTATTATCTAAATGCGGTAGTTTATTCATTTCATTAGCATATAATATAGTATCCTTATACATAGAAAATATTTTATTTACCATATAAGGACTATAATTACTTTCCCATAACTCATCATCAGTGTCTAATAAATTAGTTTTAGTATACGATATAGAATTTGCATAACCTTTAAATAAATCATACTTTTTATGTTCGTTTGACATAAATCACTTCCAATCACAATTACACATCAATTCCGTCAAACAAGCAACTAAATTAATCTCTTGATTAACCACAAATGAAGATTTATACTGGTAGTCTCCCAATATAATTACCGCATCTGGGATTGACTGACTCTCAATATAATTATATAATCCATCATATATCATTTTAAAAACTTGATTGCAGTCAACAGAAGAATTAACAACAACCCATTTCCTCATTTCAGTAAATTTCTTATTTTTTAATGAAACACAAAGATCACTAATATCACACGTTTCTGATATAATATCAACATCAATCTTTCCATCATTAGAATATGACTGCAATTCATTTAACGTCCGTCTCCAATCAGGGAAATGTTTCATAAGTACATCCCTTACTGCGGCAGAATCATATTCAACACCCTCTTTTGTCAAGATTTCACATACTCTATTGTAAAATCTTTTTGCAATTTTAGGTTTTTCCTTATTAGTGATTTTAAATTCAACAACAGTACATCTACTATGCAATGGATCTATTATCTTGTTTTTAAAATTACATGTGAAAATAAACCGACAGTTATCTGAAAATTCCTCAATAAATCCACGCAACGCTGGTTGTGCTGCCCATGATAAATAATCAGCCTCGTCAATAATGATTACTTTAAACCTACCATCCAACGACACAGAAGATGCATACTGACGTAATGTGGTTCTTATACCATCAATACCATTGTCTTCCGTTCCATTTATAAAAAGATAATCATAATCCAACTCTTCACATAGTGCCTTAGCTACTGTAGTTTTTCCTACACCAGGACCACCAGATAATAATAAATTAGGCATAACTTTAGAAGAAATTATATCAGTAAATATCTTCTTAATATCTGGTGATAATACACAATTTTCTATTGTCTTAGGTCTATATTTCTCAACCCACAAAAAATTATCGTTCATAATATACTCCAACCATATTAAACTTTATTATAATATGAATCACTCTCTATAGCTACCCAATATTGTAATAATTCATTCTCATTTTTAAAAGTAGACAACCCACTCCCCTTTTCACTTATACTTGATACACTAATTTTATAAGTACCGTCATATAATTTAAAATTATCAGATTTGAAATATATTTTAAAATCATCAGTAGATTCCCCAACTGGCTCTCTAGACACATCACTCATGCTATTCTTTTTATCTAATGCAACAAAATAAATAATACCACCATCAGTCATTAATGCATAATCTGGTAAAGAATTGATGGTTGATACTTTTTTAATACGACTCAAACTAGCTTCAGTTAAATTTACTGAAAAAAGGACTTCTGGGAATTCCTTACTCTCATCTGTATTAAATTCAGAACCTTCTAATTTAAATGTTTTTTTAGGATGAACTATAACCTTCTCATCTGTGGTTCTAAACTCATATCGTCTATCTTCAGAAAACATCATAATGTGATCATCATGAAATTCCAATTCTGGGTACATCTGTAAATTAGATAAAAATCTTGGTAAATCGTATATTCCTATCTTATTTGGGAAGTTTTCTTCTACATCAGAAGATACTATTATATTCCTCATAATAGACATAGAAGTGATTCTATGTCCTTTATTCAACAAAATTGATGGATTAATTGTTGAGAAATTTCTCAATATTTGTTGCGTTTTTTCACTGATTTTCATAATTAATCTCCTTTAATTTCTCAAGCATCATCATCTGTCTATCTTTCATCTTTATCATCTTTTTCATAATCACCCTTTCAATATTGTAATTCTTCTTAATTCCTTTCGTCCGTCTTACCTTCTTTAATTGTTTTCGTTTCTTCATATTTGTCATAGACATTAGTTTAATCCCTCAATTATCACCTAATCAATACAAGTATAACACATAATTACCTATTTGTCAACATCTTTCTTAATAAAACTAAAGTTTCTCTTTTTTTCAAAAGTTATTGTTTTTGCAAACTTATCATATAGAATATCACCTTTATGAGAAATAATAAAGACATTTCTATCAACAAAACTACTTATTAACTTCAAAAAATCATCAGTACCATTTGTATCTAAGCTTGAATCAAAAACCTCATCTAATATTAACAAATTAGTATTAACACTATTCTTCATCCTTGCAATATCTCTCCATGTGAACAAAAGAGCTAAATCTATACGCATCCTCTCACCCTCAGAAAACGAACTATATGTGAATTTATTACGATTCATAGACTCAATAGTTTCAGAAAACTTAGCATCTAACTTAAAATTTACATAAAAATTCATCTTATGTAAATACACATTAATGAGATGATTAATTTTAGGTAAATAATATTTTATAATTGATATCTTAACACCATCATCATTCAATATTTTAGAAACTAAAGAATAGTGATGTTTATCATTACTTAACTCTTTTTTTCGTTCTACAAAATCATCATACTCATATTCATAGGATTCAAGTTCATCTATCAAATCTGAAGTTGAGACTACATCGGATAATATACTTTTATTATCATTATTTAAATCCTCAATAGAACTTAATAATGAATTGTTAGTCATTCTATATTCTAAACTGGTGTTTTCTAACTCGGAACACTCCAATCGTATATCATTAAGATTAGTAATCCTCTCTTCTACCCTGGATATCTCATCTGATACCTCAATTGACGATGCAGTTATATTATCAATTTTATTAATATTCTCTGATATTATAACTTTTTTATATTCATCACTTATATCTTGTTTACAAGATGGACACTCACTCTTATCAGAAAACCATTCTATTACCTTAGTAAACATATCTCTTGATGCATCCATCTTATATTTTACTTTATTAATACCCTTTAACCTTTTCCTGAATTTATCTATTTTAAAATCAAAGGAATCCCTTAAATCCAATATATTCTTATCCAATCTATCAATTTCAAGTGAATTGTTTTTTAATAATTGTTGTTTTTGAGAAATCTTCTCCTTATTATTATTAATAATGTCAGTAGTATTTTTCTGTTTATCAGATATAAATTTCTTATGTAATGATACTTTATGTTCTAATATGTCAAGTTTACTAGACACTTCCATCAAGTCATTCTTACACAATGACTCCTTATTTTTTATAATATCATTCATATAAGAAAATATCTTAATGTCTAATATATCTTCTATTATATCTCGTCTATCAGAAGTATTTAATTGCATAAATGGTATAAATGTAGCCGAACCCAACAATACCGTCTGTGTAAATGACTTATAATTTAGTTTTAATATACTATCTTCTAAATATTTTTGTGAATCTTTAACTCTCGAATCCTGATCTAATAACCTATCATTAACATATATGTTAAATATACTAGGTTTAATTGAACGGATTACTTTATATTCATTATCACCAATACTAAATTCTATTTCAACTACACAATCTTTACCATTAATAGAATTAACTATCTGTGGTTTATTAATCTTCCTAAATGATTTTCCAAACAACACGAATGTCAACGCATCTAATATAGTAGATTTCCCAGCACCATTCTCACCAACAATCAATGTACTGCCACATTCATTTAAAATTATTTCAGTAAATTTATCACCAGTAGCTAAAAAATTCTTCCAACGAATTCTCTCAAATATAATCATATTTCCCTTAACACATCCATATACACATCATTAATAATATTCTTCAATTTATCCTTATCTACATCAACAGTAGTTCCATCTATATATGTATATACCAATGACATAGTATCATCATCAATAGACACTTTGTCATCAATACCGACACCATCTATCATAGTTTCATCAATAATATTAATATCAATCACATCATTCTTATACAACGTGTCAACAAATAAATCAAATTTATATACATCAGTCTTTTTATTAACAATTATCTTAATAAACTTACCATTATAATAAGAAAAATCAAAATCATCTACAGTATCTTCATCATAAAATATCTTCTCAAATATAGTATATGTATTCTTAATAAATTCCAATTCCAATGTATCAGTATCAAATATATGAAATCCACGGTCATCTTTATAATCAGACCAAGTTAATTCATATGGATTGCCCAAATATGTTATATTATCCTCGGTTGACTTATGATGAAAATGACCAGAATATACTTTCTCAAATCTACTAAATATTGATTTTTTAATACCTTCCAAACAACGAATACCACTGTTCATTAAAAACCCAGATATTTCTAAATGACCGAATACTACGGTAGAATTAGTATCATTTAAATGCGATATAGACTCATCATAATTGTCATCATTAATCCACGGACATAAACAAATATCCAAACCATCAAAATTAACAGTATCAATGGACGAATATATCTTTGGTGATAACGGATTATCCACATCAATCAAAGACTCCATAGCATTCACTTTATTAGAATTCTTAAAATATGTATCATGATTACCTATAATAATATGGGTA